>Ga0302162_10000041_pt1 | contig 46921 bp, 35 predicted proteins | sample I_Fen_E2_2_FD_193501 | JGI IMG/M metagenome (GOLD analysis project Ga0302162, IMG submission 193501) | Peat permafrost microbial communities from Stordalen Mire near Abisko, Sweden - I_Fen_E2_2 | ecosystem: Environmental > Terrestrial > Soil > Wetlands > Permafrost | place: Sweden: Abisko...
CCTGTCAAATATTCGCTTACCCGCGAGGTGCTCACCCCAAGCATTTCGGATAATTTAATTTGGTTCAGCTTCATTTCATACATTCTGAGTTTAATTACATCTATCAGTGTAGGTGTTGCTATAGGATAATGCTCTTCCTCATAATCGGCAACCAGGCCTGAAATAATTGCTAGCTCGATAAGATTTTTGTCTGTAGAAGCTGTATTATCATCCACCAACGGCAATAGTTCTTCTATTCTTGCCATAAGAACATTATATTCCAATTCGTTATTAATTTTTGCCATCGTTTCAAATATTTGAGCAATCAGTTTTATCGTATTCCTTATGAGTTCCAATAAAGCGAATGTAAACCATCTTGATGTTGAACAATACAATCGCTACCAGTCTATAGTCATTTCCTTTTATATTAAAGACAAATCTTTTATTTCCAACCGAATCTACCGTATTAAATGTTTCCTTTATATCAGCAAAACAAGTCCAGTTTGCTTCCGAAGTTTTGGAGTACCAATCCTGAAGAGCAGTAGTAGCATCTTTATGCTTTTTGTAAAAAGCAACTATCGTTCTATGAGTTACAATTCTCATTCACTATTAAATTTGATGCAAAGATAAAACAATATTTTGAAATAAGGGATTAAATCCCGAAAAACAAAATACCACAATCATTTTCCATAAAAAAAAGCGAATCGAGTAAAATCGATTCGCTTTTTTCATCTCATAATAAGAGCTCCACATGGAGTGAACCCCTCATAAAAAATCTATTTAGTTTGCTTCAGCTTGTTTTATTAAGCTATCCACTTCTTCCGTAATCAGTTTAGCAAATTCAGCCACTTTCATAGTGCCCTTATCTCCCTCACCCTGACGACGAACGGAAACTTCGCCATTTTCAGCTTCTTTTTCACCTACAATAAGCATGTATGGAATACGTTTCAACTCGTTATCACGAATCTTACGACCGATTTTTTCGTTACGATCATCAACCGTCACACGTATATCCTGCGAATTCATTTCCTTGGCAATCTTAAACGCATAGTCGTTGAACTTTTCGCTGATAGGCAATATAACGACCTGATCGGGAGTTAACCACAACGGGAATTTTCCGGCAGTATGTTCAATTAATACAGCGACAAAACGTTCCATCGAACCGAAAGGTGCACGGTGAATCATTACCGGACGGTGTTTTTGGTTATCATCACCGGTATATTCCAATTCAAAACGCTCTGGCAAGTTATAATCCACCTGAATGGTTCCTAACTGCCATTTACGACCAATAGCATCGCGAACCATAAAGTCTAGTTTCGGACCATAGAAAGCAGCTTCACCAAGTTCCACTTTAGCTTTTAAGCCTTTTTCCTGACAAGCTTCTACAATAGCACGTTCAGCTTTATCCCAGTTTTCGTCAGAACCTATATATTTTTCTTTATTATTTGGGTCACGTAGCGAAATCTGAGCTTCGAAATTTTCGAATTCAAGCGCATTAAAAATAATAAAGATAATATCCATCACTTTCAAAAACTCATCCTTCACCTGATCCGGACGACAGAAAATATGCGCATCGTCTTGGGTAAAACTACGCACACGAGTCAACCCATGCAATTCACCACTTTGTTCGTAACGGTACACAGTACCAAATTCGGCAATACGAACCGGAAGCTCTTTATACGAACGAGGTTTAAATTTATAAATTTCGCAGTGATGTGGGCAGTTCATTGGTTTCAACAAATACTCTTCACCTTCTTCCGGAGTATGAATAGGCTGGAATGAATCTTTCCCATATTTAGCATAATGTCCGGAAGTAACATACAGTTGTTTGTTTCCAATATGCGGTGTCATTACCTGTTGATAGTCGAACCTACGTTGAATTTTTTTCAGGAATTCCTCCAAGCGCAAACGTAATGCGGTTCCGCGTGGTAACCACATTGGAAGCCCCTTGCCCACCATTTCGGAAAACATAAACAACTCAAGTTCCTTACCTATTTTACGGTGGTCACGTTTTTTAGCTTCCTCAAGCAACACCAGATATTCATCAAGCATTTTCTTTTTGGGGAACGTGATACCGTAAAGTCGCGTAAGCATCTTACGTTTTTCGTCACCACGCCAGTAAGCACCAGCCACACTCAACACTTTAATCGCTTTAATATCGCCGGTATTAGGCAAGTGAGGTCCGCGACACAAGTCGGTAAAATTACCCTGACTATACAGAGTGATCGTTCCGTCAGCCAAATCGCTGATCATTTCAGTTTTATATACTTCGCCAATATCACCAAATCTCTTCAATGCATCTGCTTTACTAATATCACTACGCACAATAGCTTCTTTGCGCGCAGCCAGTTCCTGCATTTTAGCTTCGATAACCGGCAGGTCAGTTTCTTTTATAGCCGTTTCACCAGGATCTACATCGTAGTAAAATCCATTTTCGATAGCGGGACCTATTCCGAATTTAATGCCAGGATACAATTCCTGAAGCGCTTCAGCCATTAAGTGAGCTGACGAGTGCCAGAAAGCATGCTTTCCTTCTTCATCGTCCCACTTATGCAATTTTATGGTTGCATCGGTTTCGATAGGTCGTGTGAGATCTCGGATTTCTCCATTTACACTAATTGCCAGCACCTCTTGTGCTAAACGCGAGCTGATACTTTCAGCTAATTGTAGTCCGGTTATGCCTTTGGCAAATTCACGAACCGAACCGTCGGGGAATGTTACTTTAATCATGTTTTTTGAACCTTACAAATGGTTTTTAAATTTTGAAATGCAAAGATAAGAAAAACAAAACGGATCTTGCAGGTTTTGTTGACAAACACAGAGTCAAATTCCTTAAATCACCAGGTTCATCTGGCAACAATCAAATAACAGCGTCCAATTTCACTGTATGTTTACACACTGATTTCCCATATTCATCGGGAAATAGCACACTATTCATCGATTTTTGCTAGTTTGAAAGCATTAAAAACATGTAGTTTTGCGGACAATAAAGGACACCCTGATTAATCGCAATTCTTTCCGCGCAAGCAGCTTATCTAAAAATAAAAGAGTAACATTATCGAATATTTTATATCAACCGAAAATAATAGTTCCGTTAAAAATAATCAAGTGAACAGTTATATTCAGAAAATAGTTCTACTTTTGTAACCATTTTCCGAAAATGTAATTAAATATTAAAAGATGAAAGACAATAAACTATTATTGAATGAATCTGTCGTTGAAAATCTAATGACAATTTATCCTCTGCTTTCGAAAAATTTTGCAAGAGCCATACGAACTAAAACAACTTTCGCACCCGGAGTTTTATTTACTCTGGCTGCACTTTACCATCACAAGAAATTAACTATGACAGGAATTGGATGTCATTTATCCGTTCCCAAACCACATGCAACAGCTTTGGTCGATAAACTTATAAAGGATGACTTAGTAGTGCGCTTACCAGATCCCAACGACAGGAGAGTAATTTATATAGAGCTTACACAAAAAGGAACCGAAACTTTAAAAACACTTAAGAGTATTATTTCCGAAGAACTGATAAGCAAACTTGAGCTGCTAACAGCAGATCAGATGCAAATACTTTCCACTGCATCCGGGCAGGTAAAAGACACATTAATGCTACTGGGAAATATTCTGGCCGGCGAGACCCCGACGTGCTGTAAATAAATAGACAAATAAATAGTAAAATTAGGTATATGAAAAAGAAAAAAGATTGGAAAATTTACATTCCATTAACAGCAGTTATTTTATTAGTAATAGTAGGAAGCATCTACTGGTACATTGATTATTCAAGTTATATCAGGACTGATGATGCCGTAGTTGCATCCGATAATGTTTCGGTTAGTCCTAAAATTATGGGGCGCATCAGTAAACTTTATGTTGACGAAGGAGATTCAGTAAAAAAAGGACAATTACTTGCCGAACTGGACAGCGTTGATTTGTTGGCGCAAAAACAACAAATTCAAGCTTCAAAAGTGCAAACAGAAGCAAATAAGTCGCAAACAGAAGCAAACTACCTCTATGGTCAGAAGAACATAAAAGTACTTGAAATTGCTCTTGCAAAAGCGAAAGAAGATTTTGCCCGTGCAAAGACTCAAAATGCAGGAGGTGTAATCACAAAAGAACAATTTGAACACACCCAAAAAGCACAGGAAACTGCACAAGCACAACTAGAAGCCGCCAAAGCACAACTGGTAGTATCAAAAACACAGATCAAAAGTGCTGAAACGGCCATATCCAGTGCTCAGGCTCAAATTGGCGTAATATCAACTCAACTGAATAACACCCGTTTGTATGCACCTGTAAATGGAATAGTAGCAAAACGATGGTTACTTACAGGTGATATTGCACAGGCAAGTCAATCCATCTATACTATTAACAACAATAGTAAATTCTGGATTTTGGTTTATTTGGAAGAAACAAAAATGGAAACATTGCACATCGGACAAAAAGCAAAGTTCTCACTTGACACATATCCTGATGTTGTTTTTACTGGAAAGATATTTACCGTAGGTTCTACCACAGCTTCTCAGTTTTCACTCATTCCACCCAATAATGCTTCAGGTAACTTTACTAAAGTAACACAGCGTGTGCCAATTAAAATCTCAATTGACGGAACTGAAGGAGGTCAAAAACTTTCGTCATTTAATCTTTTAACCGGTATGTCAGCCGTAGTCAAAATCATTAAATAAGCATGCGGAAAATATCACATACACATAAACTTCGCCGTAAACTACGAAGCCGTGATTCTGCTTATCACCCCAAAAGCCCCCTATACAAATGGTTTGTATTAGCTAATATTATGGTGGGTACCTTTATGGTGGTTTTAGACAGCACCATTGTAAACGTTAGCCTACCAAAGATCATGTCATCGTTTGGGGTAGGTCTTTCGACCATCGAATGGGTAATTACAGCTTATATGCTAGCCATGGCGGCCATGCTACCAACCTCAGGATGGATGGCAGATAAATTCGGTTATAAACGGGTTTATTTCTGGGGGTTATTCCTATTTACGTTAGGTTCGTTATTATGTGGTTTGTCTAATGATGAAGGCACATTAATTATATCGCGCGTCATTCAGGGACTGGGAGCAGGAACTGTACAGCCACTCGGTATGGCAATAATCACCCGTGAATTTCCACTTAAACAACGTGGACTTGCACTGGGGTTTTGGTCCATTGCAGCAGCTGCTTCAGTTTCCTTTGGACCACTGATTGGAGGTTATTTAGTAGACAATTTCAGTTGGCAACTAATCTTCGACGTCAACATTCCGGTAGGCATCATCGCTTTGATTTTCACAGTACTTATACAGCGTGAATTTGTCAGTCCAAGTGCGCGCAAATTCGATTATATTGGTTTTATATCGGTTATCATATTTTTACCGGTACTACTCTATGCTCTTTCCGAAGGAAATGCACAAACCAATTCTGCAGGCTGGACAGCACCTTATATTTTAGCTTGTTTTGCAGTTTCAGGAATAGCATTGGCTGTGTTCCTTACCAGAGAACTTACAACCAAGTATCCGTTACTAGATTTACGACTGCTTGGCGATAGGAATTTTGGGATGAGTAATGCGCTGATGTTTGTATTTAGCATCGGAATGTTTGGAAGCACCTTCCTATTACCTCTTTTTCTTCAGAACTCACTAGGATATACTGCATTGCAGTCAGGAGCTGTATTTTTACCTGTTGGAATTATCCAAGGAGCATTTTCACCTATATCGGGCTGGTTTTCGGATAAAGTTAGTGCTAAAATTCCAATTATTACAGGTGTAGGATTATTAGCATTTAGTTTCTTTATCAATTCGCACTTATCATTTCTCACAGAACATTCATTTATAATGACCTCATTATACATACGTGGACTGGGACTGGGACTAGTCTTTACACCATTGAGTACATTGTCGCTGATAACTATTCCGCGAGAAAAAATGGCACAAGCTTCAGGGATAATGAACACCGTACGCCAAATAGGGGGAAGTCTTGGCGTAGCTCTATTATCTACCTTACTGACTTCGCGGGTCAATTTCCATTCGCAGATGTACGGTAGCGCCATTCAATCCGGTTCACAAACATTTCAACATGTGACAAAGAATATGGCTTATTACATTCAGCAACATGGTGGCGGTTCATTCACCACCGCACTCAAACAAGGACAGAGCTTAATCATGTCCAATATAAGTACGCAATCTTTTGTTCAGGGAGTAAATGACGATTTTTTAATTGCAGCTTGCATTTCGATGCTCGGGTTCATACCCATTCTATTTTTGCGTTCGAAAAAGAAAGCATTGAAATCTATTGAAGCCAAACATTTATCTACGTTGGAATAACAATTGAATTTATGTCTATACACATACAAACATACTAAAAATGAAAACTATATTTAAACTAGCTGTAGCCATGCTCCTATTTCCTGTTATGGCAATAGGGCAAAATACAGCTCTAATTTCAGGAGATTCATTAACTCTGAATGAAATTCTGACTGAAGTGATACGTAATTATCCTTCAATAAAAAAAGCACAATCGGATTTAGAATCGTCAGATGCTAAAATAGGGTTAGCCAAAACTCCTTATCTACCCAATGTAGACTTTTCTGGGTCTTACACCCGAATCGGACCTACATCCACCATTACAATTCCTACTTTGGGTTCTTTTCAAATGAGTTCGGCAAATAATTATTCAGCCATGCTGAACGTCAACGAGAACATCTATGACTTTGGGAAAACGGAAAAAAACATCACACTTGAAAAGCAGAACAAAGAACTGGTAGGACTTTCAATTGACCAGCTGAAACAAAAGCTGTCAAGCATGATGGTTGGAAATTTTTATTCTATTCTCTTTCTGCAGGAAGCCATCAAGATTAAAGATGAGGAACTCGTCACATTAAAAGAACATTTTCATTTTGTTGAAAAGAAAGAATCTTCCGGATCGGCCACTAAATATGAAATTCTGACTACCAAAGTTCGTATATCGACCAATGAAAGTCAAAAGACCGATTTACTGAATGCGCTTCAGATACAACTCAGTCAACTGAATTCTTTTCTGGGAAAATCACAGGATACTAAATTAAAAGTAAAGAATCAATTATTAGCTCCTCAGCTATTTGCGTCAAACGACTCGCTTTTTTCGTTTGCTTTCGATCACCGGAGCGAAATGAAAATCGTTCGTCAGAAAAATGAACTTGCCAACACGCGTCTGAAAATGGTAAACATTCAAAATAATCCATCGCTGAATTTCTTTGGAACTGGAGGTTTAAAAAACGGGTACATACCGGATTTGAATAAGCTTACACCAAACTTTGCCGTAGGAATAGGTCTTAAGATTCCAATATTTGATGCCGGACGTTCAAAATACTCGAAAGTTATGGCTCAGTCGGAAATCAAAGGCAACACACAGGAAATTGACCTGACTCGCAGAAACATCGTAAACGAAGTGGTTGAGAGCAAAGCAAACGCCGAATCAGCTTTGAAGAAAGTAGATCTTTCGGAATTACAACTGGAGCAAGCTCAACAAGCTTACACCTTAGCCGAAACCAGTTTTAGTGCGGGCGCCATTACAAATCTTGAATTAATGTACAGCTACACCGCAGTGACCGACAGCAAGCTGGCATTACTCAAAACCAGAATTGATTATTCGGTAAGTTTACTGAAACTTAAGATTGCACTTGGAGAACAAATCTTCTAAACAAAAATCAGAGAAACACACTTTTTCATTCATTAAACTTTGGAGAGCTGACCATTTTGGGTTGGCTCTTTTTTTTCGCGTATTCAGAGATCAATTTAAATGATTTGACTATATTTGAAGTCCGAAAAAACAAATTTGAATATTAATCACTGTAATCTAAAAAATTATGAGATCAAAATTATTACTTAAATGTATTATCATGTCTGCATTATTATTCTCTGGCTTGGAACTTGAGGCGCAAGACTGGCCGAATCTAAATCGTTTTCGCGCCGAGAATACTTTACTTAAAACACCTGAAAAAGGTGAAAAACGTGTTGTGTTCATGGGCAATTCCATTACGCAGGGATGGATAGAAAAACGTCCGGAGTTCTTTTCAAAAAATCCGTATATCAATCGGGGTATAAGTGGACAAACAACTCCACAAATGCTCATCCGCTTTCGTCAGGATGTGATTGCATTACAACCCAAGGTGGTAGTAATTTTAGCCGGCACCAATGATATTGCCGGCAATACCGGACCGTCTACACTCGAAATGATTGAAGATAATCTGGCATCAATGGCCGAATTGGCTAATGCCAATGGAATACGCGTAGTGCTCTCGTCGGTTTTACCTGCTTATGATTATCCATGGAAAACCGGAATAGAGCCTGCTGAAAAAATTGTAACGCTTAATGCATGGATCAAAAGCTACTGCGAAAAACGTGGATTCACCTATCTTGATTATTTCACTCCAATGGCTGATGACCGTCATGGCATGAAAACCGAACTAACTTACGATGGCGTACATGCCAATGTTACCGGTTACAAAGTGATGGAACCATTGGTACAGGATGCCATGAAACGAGCTATGAAAAACAAACCCGCGAAGTAGATAAATTAAAGAAGCAAACAGGCACAGAAATACCTTTTATTGAATATTCCAGCTATTTTTTCAACAAAAGTAGCTAATGCGGTCATTTACCTTCATTTATTTTGTCAATTCAATATATTCTCGTATCTTTGCGCCCGTATTTTATAAAGTTATCATAATGTCTAACCTACTAATTTATTAGTAATTAAAAAAACAAGTTTTCAGAAATGGAAGAAAACCAAAACATCCCGGAAGAAGTAATTCCAACCGTGGAAGAAACAGTAATCGAAGAAACACCAGTTGCAGCAGAAGTAACTGCTGAAGTAGAAGTAGTTCCTGCTGAAGTAGAAGAAGTTCTAGCAACCGAAGTTATCGAAGAAGCCCCATCTGTTAAAGTAAAAGCCCCAAAACCAGTACCTTCTGGTGATTTCGACTGGGATGCCTACGAAAATGGAGTCACCTTAACCAGCTCGGCTAAGGAAGATCTAGAAAAAATTTACGACAACACTTTAAACGCTATCAAAGACAAAGAAGTTGTTGAAGGAACTGTTATATTGATCAACAAACGCGAAGTCGTTGTAAACGTTGGTTACAAATCAGACGGTGTTGTACCAATGAGCGAATTTCGCTACAATCCGGATTTAGCAGTTGGCGACAAAGTAGAAGTTTATATTGAAAGTCAAGAAGATAAAAAAGGACAATTAATCCTTTCTCATAAACAAGCTCGTGCAACCCGCTCTTGGGATCGCGTAAACGCAGCATTGGAAACACAAGAAATTGTAAAAGGTTTCGTAAAATGCCGCACAAAGGGTGGTATGATTGTAGATGTATTCGGAATCGAAGCATTCTTACCAGGATCACAAATTGATGTGAAACCTATTCGTGACTACGATGTATTCGTGAATAAAACAATGGAATTCAAGGTTATCAAAATCAACCACGAATTCAAAAACGTTGTTGTTTCGCACAAAGCGCTTATCGAAGCTGAACTTGAATTACAGAAAAAAGAAATTATCGGTAAACTTCAAAAAGGTCAGGTTCTTGAAGGTACAGTTAAGAACATCACTTCTTACGGTGTATTTATCGACCTTGGTGGCGTAGACGGTTTGATTCACATCACCGACCTTTCATGGGGACGTGTTTCTCATCCTGAAGAAATTGTTGCTTTGGATCAAAAACTTAATGTTGTTATCCTTGACTTCGATGATGAGAAAAAACGTATTGCTCTTGGATTGAAACAACTTTCTGCTCATCCTTGGGATGCTTTGAGCGCCGAACTTAAAGTTGGTGACAAAGTAAAAGGTAAAGTAGTGGTTATGGCCGACTACGGTGCATTTGTTGAAATCGCTCAAGGTGTTGAAGGTTTAATCCACGTTTCGGAAATGAGCTGGTCACAACACTTACGTTCTGCTCAGGACTTCCTGAAAGTAGGCGACGAAGTGGAAACAGTGATTCTTACACTGGATCGCGACGAACGCAAAATGTCTTTAGGTATCAAACAATTGAAATCTGATCCTTGGGATAACATCGAAGAACGTTACGCTTTGGGAACAAAACACACAGCTAAAGTTCGTAACTTTACTAACTTTGGTGTATTTGTTGAAATCGAAGAAGGCGTTGATGGTTTAATCCATATTTCTGATCTTTCATGGACTAAGAAAGTAAAACACCCATCTGAATTTACTCAAATAGGTGCCGAAATTGATGTTCAGGTATTGGAAATAGACAAAGCTAATCGTCGTTTAAGCTTAGGCCACAAACAACTGGAAGAAAATCCTTGGGATGTATTAGAAACAATGTTTACTGTTGACAGTGTACACGAAGGTGTTATCATTGAAATGTTAGACAAAGGTTCTGTAATTTCATTGCCTTACGGTGTTGAAGGTTTTGCTACTCCAAAACACTTGGTAAAAGAAGACGGATCGCAAGCTCAGGTTGATGAAAAATTAGCTTTCAAAGTAATTGAATTCAACAAAGACGCTAAACGCATTATTCTTTCTCACAGCCGCATCCACGAAGATGCAAAACGTGCTGAAAAAGGTGAAGCTCCTGTTTCGACAGAAGCTCCAGTTAAAAAAGCTGCACCAAAACGCGCTAAGAAAGAAGAAGCTCCGGTATCGTCAATTCCTGCTGCTGAAAAAACCACATTGGGTGACATTCAGTCATTGTCTGATTTGAAAGACAAAATGGATCAGGCTGCAGAAAAAGCTGCTAAAAAAGAAAAGAAAGCTAAAGCTGCTGCCGAAGCACCAGTTGTTGAAACTCCTGCCGTAGAAGCACCAGTTGCTGAAACTCCTGCTGTTGAAACTCCTGCTGCAGAAGCTGCACCAGAAGTTGCTCCTGAAGCATAATTCTGATCTTTATCATAACTCAAAGAATGGCTGTTCGAAAAATTCGGACAGCCATTTTTATTTATTACCCCACCCCCCTTCCTTGAACTATCGGTCCTCCAATTTTTCAAACCGACGAAACCGGAATGCATTGCAGAAATTTTCAGACCCATACAACAATGATCATTCTGTTCCGTATCGCCGCCCTGATAGACTAAATCAGAGCAAAAAACACCCATAAAATTGCATTCTGAGAGCACAAATACGCCTTTAGAATAATATTTTTCAAAATAAATAAGAAAAATATTTTGTAACTAAAATTATTTATTTAGATTTGCAACGTAAAATACATCTAATAGATACTACGGAAGAAAATAAATCGCAAATAATGCTCCGCCGTAGAGCAACAAAAGAGAGATTTGTTAATCAATAAAAACGTCGTACTAGTACGAACGAGCTTTGCAGACCGAAAAACATCAGTCGTACTAGTACGAACGAGCTTCGCAGACTGAAAAACATCAGTCGTACTAGTACGAACGAGCATTGCAGACTTGAAAACATCAGTCGTACTAGTACGAACGAGCTTCGCAGACTTGAAAACATCAGTCGTACTAGTACGAACGAACTTTGCAAGCTGAAAATGCTCATTCGTACCGATACAGCGTTTTACGAATGATGCAGAACGAATATGTAATTTTAGATATTGACATATAATTTTTTTATTTACCTTAAAATCGAAATTAGATTATGTTGAAAATTGAAGATTCTCCATTAAGTCGTTTCCAAAACGAAGAACATTACAAGTATTACACTGATGTAAATGGTCTCATTACTATTTTTACTGCTGCCACATTGCTAATTGTGCCCGAGTACGAAAGTTTCAAAAAATCATACGCCGACGAAGGTGAAGCGTTGAACTATGTGCGTAAGAGTACTTACACCAAAATGCTTCGGGAGGCAGACACAAAAATAAACAATACCTTCGATGGTATAGTAGATGCTGTAAATAGCGGACTAAACCACTATTCTCAATCGGTTAAAGAAGCCTCTGAACGCCTCAGAGTACTGCTGGATGCAAATGGGAATATCAAAAGAAAGACTCAACAAAACAAATCGGGAGCTACCCTGAAATTGGTATCCGAACTGAAAGGATCAACTTACGCAACCGATGTAGATACAGTCGAACTTAATGGATGGGTGGACAAACTGGATGCAGACTATAAAAATCATTATGCATTACAAACCGGCAAGCTCAACGAACAGGATGCAAGAACACATCTGCGCATGAAAGTAGTCCGTACCGAAATAGACAGCGTGTACCGGCGTATTACCGAAAAAATAAATGCATTGATCATTGTAAACGGTGAGACACCTTACGTAGAATTCGTGAATAAGCTCAATCTGCTTATTCATTCCTATGAGAACAGCTTATCACTACGTAAGGATAAAGACAGCAGCGCTGCAACAACTCCGGAAGCAAAATAAAATAAGAATACCCGATAACAAAAAACAGGCTACCCATTTCGGATAGCCTGTTTTTAAATTTATTGTTACGATATTTTTTCTATTTCTTCTTGTAGGTCAATTTCATTTCCCTTTTTGTCGTAGAATTTGTATTGCAAAAAGCCCAGCTTCTGAGCCGCTATTACTTTACATCCTCTACCGAATTTTCGTTTCCACTGCCACTTTATCGAGAGTAAGCCTTTAGAGATATAGGCGTCTACGTAAGGGTGAATATGCAATGTAAACTCTTTAATTAATAATTTATTTACCAGATAGTCAATTTTGCTTTCCAGCTGATCGGTAAACAAGATCGATGGTTTAATTTTTCCATGTCCATAACAAGTCGGACAGGTTTCTTCAATATCAAAATGAATCACCGGACGAACACGTTGTCGCGTTATCTGCAACAAGCCGAATTTACTCAAAGGCAGAATATTGTGTTTAGCTCTATCATCAGCCATATTTTCACGCATTCTGTCGAATAATTTCTGACGGTTTTCCGTCTCGTGCATATCAATAAAGTCAACCACAATAATGCCTCCCATATCGCGTAAGCGAAGTTGGCGAGCTATTTCATCGGCTGCTGCCAGATTCACATCCAGTGCATTGTCTTCTTGCCCATTACCTGCTTTAGAACGATTACCGCTGTTAACGTCGACTACATGCAAGGCTTCGGTGTGTTCAATTATCAGATAAGCGCCGTTTTTGAACGATACGGTTTTACCAAAAGCTGATTTTATTTGTTTGGTTATACCAAAGCTATCGTAAATCGGAACTTCATTCTGATATAGCTTTACAATATCTTTCCGATCGGGCGCAATCAGATTTACGTAATCGCGCACTTCGGCAAACACTGCCTGATCGTTGATATGTATATGCTTAAAACTTGGGCTGAATAAATCTCTAATTATTCCTACCGTACGACCTAATTCTTCTAAAATAAGCGTAACTCCTTTTGTTTGTTGAGTTTTGGCTACAGCTTCTTCCCAGCGTTTTACCAAAATTTTCAACTCATTATCGAGTTCTGCTACTTTTTTTTCCTCTGCAACTGTTCTGACAATTACACCAAAACCTTTTGGTTTAATGCTTTGAATCAATTGTTTGAGTCTTTGTCGTTCTTCCTCCGTTTTTATCTTTTGAGATACCGACACTTTATCGGCAAACGGAATCAAAACTAAAAACCTACCTGCTATGGATATTTCGGCAGTCAATCTTGGACCTTTGGTGGAGATAGGTTCTTTGGTAACTTGTACCAGGATTTCCTGTCCCGTTTTCAAAATGTCATTAATCGAACCGTTTTTTTCTATTTCCGGTTGCAGTTTGGTTTTCTGAATAGCAGGCGTCTTTTTACGGTCGCTCAACGCCTGCGTTGTAAATTGTGTAAGGGTGTTGAAATTGGAACCTAAATCAAGATAATGTAGAAAAGCGTCTTTGTCGTAACCAACGTCCACAAAGGCTGCATTTAAACCGGGCATTATTTTTTTTACCCTGCCTAAATAGATATTTCCCACGGCGAACTGTTCTTCTCGTCCTTCCTGGTTAAGTTCTACAAGGCGTTTGTCTTCGAGCAGCGCAATAGAAATTTCGGATGCGTTAACATCCACTACTAATTCGCTATTCACTTCTTTTGATTTTGATTGAGTTGTTTTTATAAACAAAAAAACAAACTTAAAGCCAAGATATTGCTTTAAAGTTTGTTTTCTTGGGCTTTAATAACTAAAGACCAGTAGACTTATTTTTTCTTATGTCTATTTTTTCTCAGTCTTTTTTTTCTTTTGTGAGTCGACATTTTATGTCGTTTCCTTTTTTTACCGCTTGGCATCTTAATTGTAATTAGTTAATATAAAATTTTATTTTACTACGCTCACGAAGGTTTTAGCAGGTTTGAATGAAGGAATGTTGTGAGCTGGAATAATGATTGTAGTGTTTTTAGAGATGTTACGAGCAGTTTTTTCAGCACGTTGTTTGATAACAAAGCTACCAAAACCTCTTAAATACACGTTTTCATTTTTAGATAGTGAGTCTTTTACAGTTTCCATAAAAGCTTCAACAGTTGTCAATACAGTAACCTTGTCAATACCTGTATTTTTAGCAATTTCGTTTACGATGTCTGCCTTAGTCATTTCAGTAATTTTTATAAGTTAGTTAATAAATGAGATTTCCTTTTTTTTAATTCAAACGGACTGCAAATATATTGCTTTTATTCTGATTAAAAAACAATTGCAGGACTTTTTTTTTCAAAAGAGCTATTTTTTTCATTTCTTAGGGGCTTTTTGAATCAGTAGTTTCTCAATTTCAGGTAAACTCATGTTTCGTCCTACAATTCGACCGCGTTTATCTATTAATACGGTACATGGGATTGAGTTTACAGCATAAGCTCTTGAGCCTTCAGATTTCCAACCTTTTAGGTCAGACACCTGTTTCCATGTCATTTGATGCGATGCAACAGCACCAACCCACGATTCTTTTGTTTTATCGAGCGAAACGCCTAAAATTGCAAACTTAGGTCCCTGATACTTGGCATAAAATGCCTTCAGTTCCGGTAAGAACCGCATACAAGGTCCACACCAGGACGCCCAAAAATCAATCAATACATAATCGGTTTTACCTACCAAATCAGACAAAGCAATAGGATTGCCATCCAGACCGGGGAGCTTCAGCTCAACATATTCATTACCAACCGATACTTTCTTCTCGATTTCTACATCAGCAATAATTTCCTTCACACGCTTTACATTCCGGGTTTCGGCATTAAACAAAGCAATAACAGCTTCTTTATCTTTGGTAGTCCAGTTATAAAATGAACTTGTAAAAACATACGTTCCTATCAACGTATTTATATTGTCTGTTGCAAACTTCTTATCAATCGCAGCTTCCTGCCTGGTCAGATTCTCCTCTTCGGTAGCAAACGATAATTTTTGCTCCGGAGTGATTACATTATCCTTACTAGCATTATAAAATGCTTCGGCCTTTTTATTGAATACCTTTTTAATATACTGATAAGTTTGCAGCAAATCATTTTGAGGTGTTCCGGCAATAACCATAAATCCGGCTGTATCCACTTCAGCTGTTATTTCTCCACTTTCCAGCACAAACGCCTGGCGAACATTATTTGTTTTCGGATATTCGTATCCCAAATAGACAATTTTTGCCGTATCGGCCATACCTTTAAATGCAAATCTGCCATTGGCAATAACCGCACTATCCACCAATTCCCATGATCCGTTGACACGCTCTTTTATAAAAATCGTTTTTCCATTTAATGCTTCGTTGTCAACACTACCTTTTACAAGAAACGATTTAGTAGTGAACGACGACAAACAAAGTGCTGAAAATAAAATCAATATAATTTTCTTCATCTATTTTGAGTGTTTTAATAATTACGATTTTGAACGTTGAAAACAAGGTCTTACCTTTGCCTGCAAAGTTGCAAATTATTCTTGCAATGAGCAATACCACAAGAAGGGTATTTTTATACAAACCTGAGAAAATGAACTTTCAAAATAAAACAACAGATATTTCCTACCTGCTAACCGAGTGGTATAAACAAAACAAACGCGATTTACCCTGGCGCGACATTTCGGATCCTTATAAAATCTGGATATCAGAAATTATTCTTCAACAAACGCGCGTAAATCAGGGAATGAATTATTACCTCAGATTCATCGAGCGCTTTCAAACTGTAGAAGAATTGGCTAAGGCTGATGAAGATGAAGTGCTGAAATACTGGCAGGGACTTGGCTACTACACACGCGCCCGAAATCTGCACAAAGCTGCGAAACAAGTTGTTTCAGATTTCAATGGTATCTTTCCAACTCAACATGCCGATATACTGAAACTGGCCGGAATAGGAGATTATACGGCAGCTGCAATAAGCTCTTTTGCATTCAATCAACCTTATGCAGTTGTAGATGGAAACGTTTTTCGCGTTTTGGCACGGGTATTCGGAATAGAAACGGCCATAGATAGTAATTCCGGGAAAAAAGAATTCACGCAGCTGGCTCAAAATCTACTATCCGAATCCGATCCGGCTTTACACAATCAGGCAATAATGGAATTTGGAGCTTTACAATGCGTACCTGCTTCGCCGGATTGCAACAATTGCCCCTTAATATCCCACTGCCGGGCATTTGAACTGAATATTGTTTCGAAATTGCCTGTAAAATCACAAAAAACAAAAGTAAGTAACCGGTATTTCAACTACCTGTTTATAGAATTCCAAGGTTATACATTTATTCAAAAACGAACAGCAAAAGATGTATGGCAAAACCTGTACGAATTTCCGCTGATCGAAACCGACCAGCTCTTAAGTTCATCGGAGCTGATTGAAAATGATTATTTCAAATCTTTGTTTGACGATGTAACCGAAACCAACATACTAAAAACATCAAACCCGATGAAACATGTATTGAGTCATCGGGTTATATATGCACAGTTTATTTCAATAAGAGTATCAAATCTGTCAAAATTGCTCAATCAATTTAATCAAATAAAAATAAATGATCTGGATGATTTTGCCGTTTCCCGATTGATGGAATTGTTTCTGGAAAAACTAAGCTAAGAATTACTTGCTAAAAAAATAAGTCTGCACTAGCTTTTCAAACTCATTATAATCGCGATAACCTAATTCTGATTTATATTTTTCTTTAGTAGCCATAAAAACTATAGTTGGCATTGCCTGTACATTAAATCGTTGAGCTAATGCAGGTTCTTGATCAACATCTATTTTATAGACAATCAGCTTACCATTATATTTATTCTGGATAGCCTGTAAGTGAGGAGCCAACATTTTACATGGGCCACACCATGTTGCATGAAAATCGAGAATAATTGGTAAATTACCAACACGCTTAAACGATTTATCTTTATCAAAGTTCCAAACTTTCTGCTTAAAAGTTTGTGCATTAAGCTCTATAATTTGTACGTTATTTGTCTTTTGTGCAATTGCCGCCGAGCTTACAATCATACAAAGCAGGAGCATCTGGAGTGTTTTTCTCATTTTTTTATTTGCTGGTTTTTCTTGTTTCTATTTTTATTACTAACTATTAATTCAGGGGGAAATTTTCACTTCGAAGCATCTGAAAGTTATCAAACAAACTTCATCCTATTTTAGTTGTTTCTCTCTTCTGATTCTTGCAATAATATTTTGTGCTTTTTTTATTTCTTTCTGCAATTTATCCACATCCTTTTTTACAATCCACAAATGATATGTTGCAGCAATAGCTTTTTTGTCTGCATCCGGCAGGTAATACACATACGACTTTTTTCCATGCAGTGTAACTTTAATTCGCATGCCCGTATTTTGAGCTATAAATGCAGCAACCCCTTTATCCGCCTCATTTTTAAATGTCAGCGTTTCCCAATGCGAACCGGCATCATTAAAGCTGTGGTAATCCGGATTTGAAACAGCCAACGTATCAGTATGAGCATATAAATCATTAACCGATACTTCCAATGAAGTATGTTCTATTTTTCCGCCACAATAATTGCTGATCATATAAAAATCGGCATTCTCATCGACATAAGTTTTTATATAAGTCCGGGTTACATTACTTTCGGTCACCTGTGTTTTATAAATAAAGCTACCCACTTCCTGATATTTCTTATCCTTTTCAAACCGAAAATTCTTTTGGATAGAATCAGCTTCGCGTTGTTTTGTCGGCAAAATACTATCGCAATAAGCTAAGTTACGGGTACTTTCGCGTCGAGCTATGGTGTCGGCAAGCGCAGCTGCTATACGACGTTTATCGACCAACCTTGGGAACAAAATATGGATACTGTCAATTTGTATTTTGGCTGCATTCAGGGAGTTTTGATTAATAAGAGTTTCAATACGTTTAAGCCTTTCGTCGGCCAGTTTTTCCTGTTTACGACGTGAATCACAAGAAACTAAAAGTACCAACACCAATAATAGTATAGAATTTCGAATAATACCTTTCATTATTTTATTTTTTTATAGACAAACTCATTATCATTATTTCAAAATAAACAAGCAAAGCACAGGAACCGACATTTTATAAGTTCTATCGTTCCGGCTTTTGATTTTCATCACTTAATCGGGAATTTATTAAAACAAATAGGCTGGCTTATTTCAAAATCAGGGCATTTGCTCTAAACAATACTCCATTTCATTGAAACAATACTCTATTGTTTTGAAACAATGTTCCATTTCTTTGAAATAGTGCTCTATTGTTTTGAAACAATACTCCATTGTTTTGAAACAATACTCCGTTTCTTTGAAACAATACTCCATTGTTTTGAAACAATACTCCGTTTCATTGAAACAATGCTTCATTTCTTTGAAACAATACTCCATTGTTTTGAAACAATACTCCGTTTTTTTGAAAAAACAACGCAGTTTAATAACATATTCTATTCATTTCCAAATTAGTAGAACTTATCCCTCAAAAAAAGACCTCCTCTGCGAGCAAATCCATCCAGATTCGGATTCCGATCGGGACATTTCTGTCTGTTATCGGATTACTATTTCAAAATTTCTTTGCAAATTTAATTGAATTTTTCAAAAGAGCCAATTTAAGGGACAAAACAAAACATCTTTTAGCGAGGCCAAATTTATTTAACCCAATAACGATTGAACAATGCGAAGCTTTATCTTACTGCCGGTGAATGATAAGAGATTCGTGTTCCAACAAAGAATTAAACTAAGAGGCATCACTACCGGATGAAAATAAACATGATTCAGCTCAATTTTGGGGAATGAAATACTTGCAAAAAAAATGACAAGTTATGGGTTCGATTTTGAATAGAATAGGACAATGCAGCCCGGACTTTCAGCCACAAATAATCAGACTTTCATTTTTTTCAACTAAAATAATCCAAATTATGGTCTGCATTTTCTTCAGTAATTGTGGTCATTTTACATATTTTGTATATCTTTGCTTTCAGTTTCTCTTAAAAAAATAAATGATGCGAAAATCGCTAATCCAGCTATTGTTTTTCATGACGTTAATCTTACAATTAACATCATGCGTTACAACGCACCAATTAAATTATTTACAACAACCCAAAAACAAAATTCCGGCTTATAAGGATACTGTTTCATATAAAGACTATCACTTAAAAGAAGGTGACCGTTTATATATTCAGGTGTATTCTACCGACGAGAAAACAAACACACTCTTCAATGGTTCCGGAGGTTCTGGAATGCAAATGTCATCTGGCTCGGGCGAAAATACTGATTTATATACTTATTTGGTAAAATCGGATGGTAATATTAAATTTCCGCTAGTTGGAGACGTGCAAGTAAAAGGCAAAACACTGAGAGAGGCTAAAGAAACGCTGGAAGATGCTATCAGACCTATTCTCAAACTAAACTCCGTTGACGTCCGGATGGTTGGCCGGACATTTAGTATAATTGGTTCCGGCAAAGCAGGTCGTTTCTCCTTTACTCGTGAAAAAATAAATATTTATCAGGCATTAGCCATGGCGGGAGATCTGAGTTACTCGGCAGATAGAAGCAGAATCAGAATTTTGCGGGTTAACGAAAATGGGAATCAGGTAAAAACATTTGATCTCCGAAGTGCAGATATTATAAACTCTGAATTTTACTATCTAGAGCCCGACGATGTAATTTTTCTTCAGCCAATGAAAGAACAATTTTTCGGAGTATCCACTTTTTGGGTAGCATTGTCAACAATAATCACGACTTATTCATTAGGCTATTTTATTTATAAGAGTTTTTTCTAAAACAAACTGATTATAATAGTTTTACAAAACAACATCTATTGAAATCAGATTGCTGACAACATGAAAAATAAAACGAACATATTGGTAATTCTTTTATTATTGCTTACACTCACATCGTGTTACAATTATAAAAAGATGAGGTTATTGCAAGATAATAACCGGGAATTACCTATGTATGAAAAAACGGGCTATAAAGATTATAAAATCCAGGTAAACGATGAATTGATTTACAGGCTTATCAGTTCGGACGAAACTATTTCAAAAATAATCACATCCTCCGCTTCTTCATCTGGTCAAAGTCAGATTTCGTATCGTGTTTATACCGACGGCACTATAGATTTACCTTTCATATCTCATATTCATGTGGTAGGGCTTACGTTGGATGAAGCGGCTGTAGTTATCGAAAACAGCTTTAAAAAATTAATACCCGATGCAGTTATAAAGTTGAGCCTTGCGAATAAAACATTTACGATATTCGGTGATGCCGGATCCGGTATTTTTCCAATTTACAAAGAGAAAATGACTATTTTTCAGGCATTATCCATGTCGGGTGATTTTAGCGAAACAAGTGACAGAAAACATATTCGCATAATTCGGGAATCAGAAAAAGGAACTCAGGTTATGGAGTTCGATATTCGCCCCAGAAGTATTATTGATTCAAAATATTACTATATATATCCGAATGATATTATTTACGTTCAACGTCAATTTTCCAGTTTCTATAAAGTCAACAATTACGCAACTTTATTGACTGTTATAAATTTCTCATTTTCATTACTATTTGGAGTTTTGAACTACAAAAAGTGATTTTATAATCCTTGTTTCACCTAATGAACCATTACAATGGAACTAAATAATCTTGAAAAGCCATTTAGCAGCGAAGAAGAATCTGGCTTTGACATCATGGAATGGGCATCTTATTTCCTGAATAATTGGTATTTATTCGTTATAGGAATAATTGTTTCATTGGGATTAGCCTATGTAGAAAATCGTTCGTGGTTACCTTCATTTCAAACAGAAGGGCGGGTTTTAATTGATGAAAATCATTCTACAGGAAATAGCTCAGAAGCCCTGATGCAAGGATTCGGTACTCAGTCCGGATATAAAAATGTAAAAAATCAGGTCATCATGTTAGGGTCTAACGATTTGGTTAGTAAAGTTGTTGACAGCTTACCTTTTATGAAAGTGGACTACATATCCAAAGGAAGCTTCAAAACCCGCAATTTATACAAAACAACTCCCATTGTTATTCAAGCTGATTACATTGCCCCAGAGGCTTATGGTGTGCTTTTTAAAATAAAGCTACGGTCAAACGGCAGTTATACAATTTCTGTTGATGAAAATAACTTGTTCAGCAAATTTCAAATTGATGGACGTTATGGTCAGCCCATTCAGCATAATTTATTCTTTCTGACAGTAAATAATGTAGACAGATACATGGGAAAGACAGAAATGTATTTTAAATTCAGAACAAAAGAATCATTAATATCAGATTTTGCATCCCGTTTGAATTTTGGCTATGTTACTGAAGGTTCCTCGGTGTTGAAAATATCATTAGTAAGCGACACCCCCGATCGGGATATCGACTTTATCAATAAATTGTGTGACACTTTCCTAGCTGACAATCTTAGCCGAAAAAACGATGCTGCCACAAAAACCATAAACTTCATTAATGACCAGTTAGGATTAGTGTCAAAATCACTAACGACCTCCGAAGGCAAGATGACTAATTTCAGGCAGACCAACAAAATTGTTGATGTATCCAGCCACACGAGCGATTTATTATCCAAAGCCACAAAATTTGATACTCAAAAAGCCGAACTAAAATTACGGGAAACCTATTTAGACTATTTGACCAAATATCTAAAGACTAACTTCGCAGATGGAGCCATCATAGCACCTTCCAGCCTGGGATTGAACGAACCGATGCTCATGACTTTTGTTCAGCAAATAAATGAATTATACAATCTCCGTTCTGAAGTTACCGAAGCTAACCCCATTTATCAGAGGTATAGCAAACAAATAGAGACTTCCAAACAAACCGTAATGGAGGTAATAAAGAGCATGCGTGCTTCGCTTAATATAGAAAAAAATGATTTTAAAACCAGATTAGCTGCACTTAATAAAGAGATTGAAGAGCTTCCTCAAAAAGAGCTGGAAATGGTTGCCATCGAGCGTAAATATAAAGTGGATGACAACTATTATACGTTTTTTCTCCAAAAACGAGCTGAATCTGAAATTCTAAAAGCATCAAATACACCCGATAATAACATACTTGACAAGGCCAGAATAGTTTCAATAACCAATTCGGATAAAAGATCGAAAACAACAATGGTCTTTTTGTTATTTGGAATTCTGATTCCTACCTTTATAGTCATACTAATGGAGCTGTTGAATAACACGGTTCATTCAACAAAAGATGTTGAGAAAAACTCATCTTTCCAACTGATTGGCGCAGTTCGTCACACTAAAAGCACTGATCCATTAATTGTATCCAAAAATCCACGATCGGCCTATACGGAGATGTTCCGAATAATACGAACGCGTATCGAGTTCATCGTCCAGCGAAAAACAAATATTGTAATCATGACCACCTCGACCGAATCGGGAGATGGTAAAACTTATTTTTCTATCAATCTGGCTTCGGTATATGCCATGGCCAGTAAAAAAACCATCTTGATAGACATGGATATCAGAAAGCCAAGCGTCAATCAGCGGTTTAATATTATTCATCCGCTGGGCATAACAAATTATCTGGTTGGTCAATGTACACTTGACGAAATCATCTTAAAACTACCCAAAGTTGATTTTGACATTCTACCGGCAGGATCTATTCCTCCAAACCCGGGAGAATTAATCCGATCGGATAAATTAGGAAAAATGTTTGAGGAGCTAAGAAAACGGTATGACTTCATCATTGTGGATTCCAGTCCGATTGGTATGGTAACGGATGCCTATTCATTAGCGCAGCACTCTGATGTTAATCTATTTGTTGTTCGTAACGGGAAAACCAATAAAACATTTTTCAAAAAACTATGTGCTCAATTAAAATTGGATAATATACCTCAACTGTATACAGTATTAAATGATGTACTTGATGATGAAAGTAAATACACTAAATATAAATTATATAAATACGCTTATTTATTTGGTTTCAGTTATGGATATACTTCTAAGAAAAAGAAAAGTGATGCCGAGAAGTACTTCCATTATTATCAAGATGATACGGAAATCTAAAACATTTCATTCCAACTCATTGTTTGAGCATATAAATAACTATTAAAGCGAGATTGAAATTAAAAAGACATTAACTAAACTACCAGCATTTAAATGAAAAAAGTAGCCCTCATTACAGGAATCACCGGCCAAGACGGTGCTTATTTAGCCGAATTATTACTCAAAAAAGGATATACCGTACACGGCTTGAAACGTCGTTCTTCCTTATTTAATACCGATCGTATTGATCACCTATATCAAGATCCACATGTTGATGATCGAAACCTGGTTCTCCACTATGGCGACATGACCGATTCAATGAATCTGACTCGTATTATTCAGGAAACTCAGCCCGACGAAATTTACAATTTAGCAGCTATGAGCCACGTAAAAGTAAGTTTTGATACTCCGGAATACACAGCTAATGCCGACGGGATAGGGACTTTACGCATACTCGAAGCGGTCAGATTGCTTAATCTCACAAAAAAAACACGTATTTATCAGGCATCAACTTCGGAATTATACGGATTGGTACAAGAAGTTCCTCAGAAAGAAACAACTCCTTTTTATCCACGGTCACCATATGCTGTAGCCAAAATGTATGCCTATTGGATTACGGTAAATTATCGTGAAGCTTACGGCCTACACGCCAGCAATGGAATTTTGTTTAATCACGAGTCTCCGTTACGTGGCGAAACCTTTGTAACCCGTAAAATCACCCGTGCAGCAGCCCGAATTGCCATGGGTATGCAAGACAAACTGTTCTTAGGAAATTTATCATCTAAACGAGATTGGGGACACGCCAAGGATTATGTACGCGCCATGTATCTGATTTTACAACAGGACGAACCAAGCGATTATGTCATTGCTACAGGTATTACAACCGAAGTTCGGGAGTTTGTGCGCATGGCATTTGGAGAAATAGGTATTACTATCAATTTCAAAGGCGAAGGCATTGATGAAAAAGGTTACATTGGCAATATTGACGAAAATAAGTTCAAAGAACGAGTGGGAGCTGAATTTTTAAAAGCAATTGCTGAAATAAAAGAACCTATCGTGGAAGTTGATTCCAACTATTTCCGTCCTACAGAAGTAGAACTTTTAATTGGAGATGCAACAAAGTCACGCACAAAACTAAACTGGATTCCTGAATATGATCTGAAAGCATTGGTCGAAGATATGATGCTCTCCGATGTAAAACTCATGAAAAAAGAAACCTATCTGAAAGAAGGTGGATTCAGAGTGTTGAATTATTTTGAATGACCCCTAAATCCCCTAAAGGGGAAATAAATACGATGAACAAAAATTCAAAAATATACATTGCCGGTCACAACGGCATGGTTGGTTCTGCCATAAAACGGAATTTGGAGAACAAAGGATTTTCAAATATTATTACCCGTTCAAAAGAACAGCTTAATTTACTGAACGAAGAATCGGTTGCTACCTTTTTTAAAACAGAGAAACCGGAATATGTAGTGCTGGCAGCTGCAAAAGTTGGTGGCATTGTTGCAAACAGCACGTATCGTGCTCAGTTTATCTATGAAAATCTCATGATTCAAAATCATGTCATTCACCATAGTTATCTAAACGGTGTAAAAAAGCTTCTGTTTCTTGGTTCTTCATGCATATATCCGCGTATGGCTGAACAACCAATGCATGAAGATGCTTTGCTTACCGGGCTTTTGGAGACAACTAATGAACCGTATGCTATTGCAAAAATAGCCGGAATTAAAATGTGCGAAGCCTATCATGCACAATATGGATGTAATTTCATCTCTATTATGCCTACCAATCTATATGGTCAAAATGATAATTATGATTTAGAGAAATCGCATGTTTTACCTGCATTAATCCGAAAGATGTATCTGGGAAAGTGTCTGATGCAAAACGATTGGACAAACCTGCGTTCTGACTTAACAAAGAATCCAATAGAAGGTATTGATGGGACTAAAGATGATGATACAATTCTGAAGATACTCGCTAAATACGGTATTACGTCTGTCAATAACGAAGCTTCCATTACCTTATGGGGTACAGGATCACCACTTCGTGAATTCCTGCATGTAGACGATATGGCCGATTCGAGCGTTTTCCTTCTTCTGAATTACGATGCACCGGATACCACACCATCACATGTCAATGCCGGTTGTGGCGAAGATTTATCCATTAAGCAATTATCCGAAATAGTTCAGAAAACGGTTGGCTACGAAGGTAAAGTAATTTGGGATAGCACTAAACCCGATGGAACCCCACGTAAACTGATGGATGTTTCTAAACTAAAAGGGCTGGGTTGGAAACCGAAGATTTTATTGGAAGAGGGAGTTAAACAAGTTGTATCTGCATACATAAATAAATAATACTGATTGCATAAATAATATTTTTAATGAAGATAGCAATAGTTGGAACTGGTTACGTGGGATTAGTCTCAGGAACCTGCTTTGCCGAAATGGGCGTAGATGTAACTTGTGTTGATATAGACATTCATAAAATTGAGAATCTACAACTAGGTATTATACCTATATACGAACCGGGATTGGAAGATATGGTTTCGCGAAATGTAAAAGCAGACCGATTGCATTTTACAACAAAGCTGACCGATATACTCAATGATGTACAAGTAGTATTTAGTGCTGTAGGAACACCACCCGATGCTGATGGCAGTGCCGATTTAAAGTATGTACTTGAGGTTGCAACAACAATTGGAAAAAACATGCAACAATACGTGCTGTTGGTTACTAAAAGTACCGTTCCGGTCGGAACTGCATCATTAGTTCGTCAAACAATTCAAGCCGAATTAGACAAACGTGAAGTTTCCATTGACTTTGATGTGGCTTCAAATCCTGAATTTTTAAAAGAAGGTGATGCCATCAAAGACTTCATGAGCCCCGATCGTGTTGTAGTAGGAGTTGAAAGTGAAAAAGCGAAAGAGCTGATCACTAAATTATATCGCCCGTTTTTATTAAATAACTTCCGTGTAATCTTCATGGATATTCTGTCGGCAGAAATGACCAAATACGCCGCCAATGCGATGTTAGCAACCCGTATCAGCTTTATGAACGATATGGCAAATTTATGCGAACGAGTTGGCGCGGATATAAATATGGTTCGAAAAGGCATCGGAACTGACCAGCGAATAGGAGGCAAATTTTTATACGCCGGTTGTGGTTATGGTGGTTCGTGCTTTCCTAAGGACGTAAAAGCGCTAATCAAAACGGCAGATCAAAATGGTTATGAATTACGCGTACTTAAAGCTGTTGAAGAAGTTAATGCCTATCAGAAGCAAGTATTATTTCACAAACTGGAAAAGCATTTCAAATCGGATTTATACGGTAAAACAATAACTATTTGGGGATTATCATTCAAACCAAATACAGATGACATTCGGGAGGCACCGTCATTGGTTCTCATTGAAAAACTTCTACAAGCTGGTTGTCAGGTTCGTGTTTTTGATCCTGTAGCCATGCCCGAAGCGAAAGAATTAATTCATTCTAAGATGACTTCATCAATAAAGTCAGATTTTTCGAATATCTATTTTTCAAATGACATCTACGATGCTGTATTGGATGCAGAGGCCCTCCTACTCGTTACAGAATGGAAAGAATTCAGAATGCCGACGTGGGCTGTCGTCAAAAAATCAATGAATGGTTCATTAGTGCTTGACGGAAGAAATATCTATGATAAAGATGAAATGTCTGAATTAGGATTTATTTACGAACCGATAGGATAAGTAATAATTATTGGATAATATAGAAAAATGAATATGTCTCTTATTGAAACCATAGGTTTTTTAGCCTCACTATTATCAGTCTTAAATCAGTTTCCACAAGCAATCAAAGTATTCCGTTCACGAGATACACATAGCATCTCGTTGGTGATGTACTGTATTGTTGTGGCATGTATTTCATTATGGCTTGTTTATGGAATACTATTATCAAATGCACCCCTTATTTGGGCCAATGCACTATCACTTATTCCCATAACGTATATTTTTATAATGAAATTGAGGAATACGATTATTGGAAAAGATAAACTATCAATTTAATTTTCAACTAAATTAACCTGAGTTCGGGATAAGAATTTAATTACAGTGCAATATATAAGCTAATTATATTTGCCGTAGGCAATCAATATCCATAGAAAAGCCAATAGATTAAGAAATAGTTATCCGTAGGACATCAATAAGTCTTTTGTTATATATCTCCTACGGAGAAAAGATCTAGACTATTGATTTATTCTATTGATATATAACTCCTAGCGGAGTATCGCCTTTTGATAACTTTATGTAGCTTCTCCCTAGCTCAGGTTAATATTCATTATCAACGTGTTGTGAACTGCATAACTATAACCGACCTTTATCACTCAGAACACATCCTGCAACACGGGCGGTAAAGACACTCCAACAGCCTAAGCACACACTAACATGCTCGCTCGTACGCGTCAGTCTATATAGTGTTATTGCGATGGTTTGACAGGTACCTGTCAAGCACTTTGACAGGCATGTGTCAACAAGTTTGACAGGTATCTGTCAAACCTCATTGAACGGTAATGCAAGAAGGTGCTTACAGGTAATATCGGACAGGCTTACATTAGGCTATCGCACAGCACGAACAATGGGGAGTGATAAGAGCGAATAATAGCGTGTGCAGAAAGACTATTTAGGGTCTGCTGAAAAACGACTAACTCATTATATGTAAATTCAATATAATCACATTTAGTTTTTCAACATGCAAGATTTTTGCAACTATCCTCTTATTTTCTTTGCAGTTGATATTACGGTGCGCTGCACCTTTACTATACTGAATTGATATTCTCGCTACAAATATTAGGATGCGCTGTACCCTAACAAAGCCACAGAGTGGCGGAATCTTTGTAGAAATTTGATTTCACAGATAAGTTTAAGGTGCAGCGCACCGTAATCTAATTTAAAAATGACTGCATGCGTTTTTCAGCAGACCCTCTGTAGAAATAAATAACGACCTCACTCATTGCACAAAACTGCATCAAAGTGAGGTCGTTTATTTATATTGAAACCAATCAGGAGTAAGTAATCAATGATAATTAACGTGAGTCCGATAATGCCAAAACGAACATATTCTATGGATATAAATTCCCTCTGGGAATATTAATGAATGGATTTCAACAGTTATATGAGTTCTTATATCGAGCTCACATTAAATTAAATTGATTAAACCCGAAAATCAAATCGTTCGGTACGCGTTTTCTCATAAATCTCTCTATCGTAACTATAAAAACGGGCTGGTTTATGCGAAACCCCCGTTTGAACTTCATCTAACGGTATTAAATAAGGCATTTTATTTACTTTTCGTCTATAATTACGTTTATCATAAGTGATATTGAAAATAGCCTCATAAAGTTTCTGCATTTGGGTCAGCGTAAACTTTTCGGGGAGTAATTCAAAAACCAATGGCTCGTGGAGTAAATCATAACGAAGTTTTTTTAATGCCTCTTCAAAAATTTCGTTATGATCAAACATTAATTCTTTAATTTCATATGCATCAGCCCAATTGGCATCGTCTATTAACATACTATTATCTACATCATTTATATTCACAAGAGAGTAGAAACCAACAGTTATTACTCTTTCATCCTCCAGACGGGGTTTCACCCAATCATAATCGCGTGCTCTCCGTTTCAACCGATCCGGATCACTAAAGACTAAAAACTGCTTCACATAGATATTTTCCAATCCTGTCTGCTCTTTAAGTATGCGGGAGGCCGTTTCACCGATTTCTTCATTGCGACGAACATGATTTCCCGGAAGTTTCCATTCAAGATAGGTTTTTCCTTCATAGGGAACAAACTCTCTACGAATCAACACTTTTAATTTACTTTCGTCATATCCAAAAATTACACAATCGACAGAAACTGTAGGTAATGTATCTGAAATGATCGTTTGAGGCTTTATTTCATTATTATTCGACATATAAGAGTGATATTTTTCAATATGGATGCAAAGATATTAATTTTTAAATCAGCTTGCGTAAAATATTGATTTTATTAATAAATAATGACCAACCAATTATTTTTTGGAAATAATAAAAAACAATCTTACATTTGCAAAGACAAAGATATTGTATTATTGACACTTTAAATTCGATTTTTAAAAAAAACTATCATGAAAAAAAACAATTCTCATAAAATACTATTTATAAGTATTTTATTATCCATTATTCTGAGTCCAATTCTGGTTTCGGGTAAAACTAACAGTTCAACGAAGTTCTTTAAAGTTGAGGGACAAAACATTATTGCACCGAACGGTGAACATTTCAAAATTAAAGGAACTAATTTAGGAAACTGGTTAAACCCGGAAGGATACATGTTTATGTTTGACAACACAAGTTCCTACAGATTAATTGATCAAGCCTTAAAAGAATTAGTTGGTCCTGATGAAACAAACACCTTTTGGCATCAGTTTCAAGACGGATATATTACCCAAAACGATATTCGTTATATCCGAAAAACAGGAATGAATTCAATCCGTATACCATTTCATTACAAACTTTTTACGAACGAAGACTATATGGGATTTAACGATTCAAACAGAGGTTTCGAATTACTGGATAAGGTCATACGATGGTGCAAATCTGAAAATCTATATGTAATCCTTGATATGCACGATGCTCCGGGAGGACAAACCGGAGATAACATTGATGACAGTTACGGCTACCCATGGTTGTTTGAAAATGAAAATAGTCAGGCTCTATTTAGCTCAATATGGGGGCGAATTGCAAAGCATTATGCCAATGAAACAACTATTATTGGTTACGATTTATTGAATGAACCTATTGCACATTATTTTAGCAATAAGGATGAAATCAATAAGAAGTTGGAGCCTGTATACAAACTGGGAGTTGCTGCTATTAGAAAATATGATAAAAATCATATCGTTATGTTAGGTGGTGCACAATGGGATGGCAATTTTGCTGTTTTCTCCGATTGGCATTTTGATAATAATATGATGTACACCTGCCACCGCTATTGGTGCGACACACTACAAAACAACATCCAAGATCTTTTAGATTTTCGGTCTAAGGTAAACTTGCCATTGTACATGGGAGAAACGGGTGAAAATACAGATCAATGGGTAGCTTCATTCCGTAAATTACTAGAAAATAATAATATCGGATGGCATTTTTGGCCTTATAAGAAACTTGAAAATAAGAGTGGGGTATTAAGAATTTCGATCCCCAAAAAATGGAACCTAATTGTTGAGTTTACTAAAAAAGACCGAAGCGGATTTGACAAAATCAGAGCAAGCCGTCCAAATCAGACGGATGTTCAGGAAGCCTTGAATGAATTTCTGACGAACATGAAATTTGAAAACTGCGTTGCAAACGAAAATTACATAAAAGCTTTAGGAATGCACCCTTAAATTTATCAACAACTCATATTTCATTAAAAGCTCTATCATCCAACAGTTTGATAGAGCTTTTGTTTTTTAATCTAGTTAAACATTGCACTTAGTGTAAAATAAACACACTAAATATTTGGAAAAAGAAATAATACACTTTATATTTGCAGCATAAAACTTATTGTTCTTTTGACACTATGTTTAAGAAACCTTATATCTATATTATTTGTACGAATGTTATTGATATAAACCTACATTTATAATTAACTTACTTAGGCATATTGATTAACAATTTTATAAAAGAATCACATGAAAAAAGCTCTACAAGTCATTATTACCATCTTTATCTGTTCAAACATTGTTGGGCAAAAAAAGATTAATCCGGAATTACAAGCCGATTCCATTATTCGTCTTATGACGATTGATGAAAAAATAGGACAGTTAAATCAATACACCAGCGATTGGGAAGCTACCGGAAAAGTGACAACTGAAAATGACAAAGAAATTCAGATCCGTCAAGGCAAAGTTGGTTCCATGCTAAATGTAATAGGAGCTGACAAAACCCGAAAACTACAAGAAATTGCCATGCAATCCCGCTTACGAATCCCAATGATATTTGGACTAGACGTTATTCATGGATTCCGAACCACCTTCCCTATTCCACTCGCAGAAACAGCATCATGGGATTTAGCATCAATAGAAAAATCGGCCCGAATTGCTGCAACTGAAGCAGCTGCTTTCGGAGAACATTGGACATTTGCACCTATGGTAGATATTGCCCGGGATCCTCGTTGGGGACGTGTTATGGAAGGTGCCGGTGAAGATACCTACCTGGGTTGCCTAGTGGCCAAAGCCCGCGTAAATGGGTTTCAAGGAAAAGGGCTGGGAAATATAGATGCAGTTATGGCCTGCGCCAAACATTTTGCAGCTTATGGTGCTGCAATTGGCGGACGGGATTATAACTCTGTAGATATGAGTTTAAGACTGCTTAATGAGACCTATCTACCCCCATTTAAAGCGGCAGTTGAAGCTAATGTTGCAACATTTATGAATTCGTTTAATGACATAAATGGCATTCCTGCAACAGCCAATAAATATATTCAACGAGACATATTAAAAGGACAATGGAACTTTAAAGGCTTCGTGGTTAGCGACTGGGGAAGCATTGGTGAAATGATAGCTCACGGTTATGCAAAGGATAGTTACGATGCAGCTATGAAAGCAATTATCGCCGGATCAGACATGGACATGGAAAGTCGGTGCTATCGCGATAATTTAAAACAATTGGTGCAAGATGGAAAAGTTGACATATCAATTATTGATGAGGCTGTAAAACGTATACTGATCAAAAAGATTGAACTTGGGTTGTTTCAAGATCCATATCGTTTTTGCGACTCAGAAAGAGAAAAACAACAAACAAATAATGCAGAAAACAGAAAATTCGCTCGCGAAATTGGCGAAAAGAGTATCGTCCTACTTAAGAACGAAACATTGTCCAATGCCAAACCCCTATTACCTCTTTCAACAAAAAACAAAACAATTGCTTTAATCGGACCATTTATAAAAGCTACAACAGCTAATCATGGGTTTTGGTCAATAGCTTTTCCTGATGATTCTGCCAGAATTATTACTCAATACCAAGGAATAAAAAGTCAACTGGATAAAAGCTCCAAATTGCTATATTCAATGGGCTGTAATATAAATGATAGTAATAAAACTGGTTTTGAGGATGCTGTAAAAGCGGCTAAAGCAGCTGATGTGGTCATTTTATCGCTGGGCGAAGCGCCCAATATGAGTGGTGAAGCGAAAAGCAGAAGCAGCTTACAATTACCCGGTGTTCAGGAAGAATTACTAAAGGAGATTTATAAAACAGGAAAACCCATTATTTTATTACTAAATGCTGGTCGACCTCTAATTTATAATTGGGCAGCCGATCATGTTCCAAGTATATTATATACATGGTGGTTAGGTACAGAAGCCGGTAATTCAATAGCCGATGTTATCTTTGGAAAGTATAATCCGGCAGGAAAATTACCTATGTCCTTTCCACGAACAGAAGGTCAGATCCCTGTTTATTACAACCACTTGAACACCGGACGACCGGCAAAAGATGAGAACGATAAGAATTATGTATCAGCCTACATTGATTTACAAAACAGCCCGCGTTTTCCCTTTGGATATGGGCTAAGTTATACGGATTTTAATATCAGCAATTTGAAATTATCATCCGATCAGTTATCAATAAATGGAGGTAAACTCACTGCAACTATCGACATTAAAAATATAGGAAACTACGATGGAGAAGAAGTTGTGCAACTATATATCCGCGATTTAGTTGGCTGCGTAGTTCGACCGGTAAAAGAATTAAAGGGGTTCCAAAAAGTATTTTTGAAGAGAGGTGAAAGCCAATCGTTGACTTTTACTATTACCCCCGACGATTTAAAGTTTTACAATGACCAAATTAAATACATAAATGAGGCGGGTGATTACGAAATATTTATTGGTAATTCTTCAAATACAAATTTAAAAGGGACTTTCCAACTAACTCTATAATTTAAACACTTAAATATTATTATCATGGATGATTCAACTTAACTCTAATAAACAAATCAACAATGTTATTTATTAATTTATAAAAAATAAAAATTTCATTATTAAATTAAATCTATGAACAAAAAAACTCAACAAAGATGTAATGCTCGTAATTTGCATCTAGTCAAACTAGTAACTAGTTTGATGAGTATCGTTATTTTTTTGATAGTCGGTACTGCATCAGTTTCAGCAGCAAGTTCTATAAAAGGAATAGTTACAGATCAAAAAACAAACACAACATTAATTGGAGTAAGTGTTGTTGTTGAAGGAACAAAAACAGGAACAATTACAGATGTTAATGGAAATTTTTCGATCGAAGCTCCTTCTCCAAATTCAGTTCTCGTATTCTCTTACATTGGATATTCCACAAAAAAAGTAAATGTAAACGGACAAAACAATTTGAACATTATTTTATCAGAAGATACTAGAAAGTTAGACGAAGTTATTGTTGTAGGTTATGGCACTCAGAAAAAAAGTGTTGTGACAGCCTCTATTTCAAGAATTTCATCTGATGATATTGACAGAGTTACCCCTGTACGCATTGAAGATGCTCTGAAAGGTAATACTTCGGGAGTTACAGTTACAGCATCTTCCGGACAGCCCGGAGCAGAATCACAAGTTCGTATTCGTGGTATTGGAACAGTTAATAATTCTAATCCGCTATATGTTGTAGATGGTATGCCAATTGATGGTGGTATTGATTATTTAAATCCAAAGGATATTCAATCAATTGAGGTATTGAAAGATGCAGCGTCGGGTGCTATTTATGGTGCGCGCGCAGCCAATGGTGTAATTTTAGTAACTACAAAAACCGGTAAATCGCAAAAAATGTCTGTAACGTATGACTTCTCTTATGGAATTCAGAATCCATGGAAACATCGTTCAGTATTGGATGCATCTCAGTATGCTGTTATGATGAACGAAGCTTCGATGAATGCAGGACAGGGAGTTCTTTATGCAAATCCATATTCATTGGGTAAAGGTACTGACTGGCAAAGTGAGGTGTTTAACACCAATGCAGCACAACAACAGCATCAATTGAGCATAAGTGGAGGTACTGATAAAATAAATTATTATTTATCAGCTGGATACTATAGTCAGGATGGTATTGTTGGAGGAAATTTTAACCGTTCAAATTATGACCGTTACACCATAAGGTCGAACACAAACTACGTATTGCTTGACACAAAAGAACGTAACTTCCTCAATCATTTTGCTTTGACTCAGAACCTTTCTTATGCTTCTATTAAATCAAGAGGTATAAGCACGAACTCAGAATACGGTTCACCACTTGGTAGCGCTATGGTTTTTTCACCACTGTTAGATCCTTATGCCGATACACCAAGCGAAATAGCGGCCGTAAATGCTAAAACAGCACATCCCGTTCGTGATAGCAGAACCGGTGCTTTACTTAATATTGCGGGTGATGATTATAATGAAATCACTAATCCGATTGGACAACTTTCTCTGCCCAACGATATTAATACATCAAATAAATTTGTGGCAAACTTTGCTGCTGAATTAACCTTATGGGATAACCTAAAATTTAAATCATCGTTTGGAAACGATTTGTCTTTTTGGGAAACAAACGGCTATAATACAGTATATTATCTTGGAAAAACTAATAACCAAACTCGAAGTTCTGTTCATTCAACCATGAATGAACAGTGGATATGGCAGCTTGAAAACACACTTTCGTATGATAAGAAAATAGATAAACATAGTTTTAATATAGTTCTCGGCCAATCGGCAAAAAAACAAACTGGTCGATATTTATCGGGAACACGTTATTTGATGATAGCAGAAGATCCAACCAGAGCAAATATTGATTTTACTACTGGTTTGGCTTCAGATGGGAATCAGTTAGTGAGCGGTAGTGCTCAAAGTCCAAGTACTTTGGCTTCATATTTTGGACGTATCAGTTACAATTTTGATGAACGCTACATGTTTCAGGTAACCGTTCGCCGAGATGGATCATCAAACTTCGGTTCGAATAATAAATGGGCTACATTCCCTTCATTCTCTCTTGGCTGGAATCTTACTAACGAGTCATTTTTCCAAAACAGTAAGCCCGAATGGTTATCAAGCAGTAAAATTCGTGCTTCATGGGGAAAAAACGGTAATGCTAATATTGGAGCGTTTCAATATGTATCTTTAACTAGTTCAAACAATAATTACGATTTTGGTTCAGGAGAGTCGGCTGTAATTGTCAATGGAGTTAAACCAAGCGGAACCCCTAACCCTGATTTGAAGTGGGAAGAATCTGAACAAAAAGACCTTGGAGTAGATTTAGGTCTTTTTGATAATTCATTAACTTTTACAGCAGACTATTACGTAAAGAATACAAATGGTATGTTGAAAACTATGCCTGTTCCATCTTATCTGGGAGAATCAAAACCTCTTGGAAATGTGGGTTCAATGATTAACAAAGGAGTTGAACTTGAAGCAAATTATCGGTTTAAAGTGTCGGGTATTGATTTTAGAGTTGGAGCTAATGCTTCCTATCTGTACAATAGATTGACCAACCTTGGTAATGAAACCGGGTTTGAAAATTTGGATACTTATGCTAACGTAGGAACTATATCAAGATCTCAAAACGGTTATACTTATCCGTATTTCTATGGACGAAAGACAAATGGGATTTTTCAAAACTGGGCTGAGGTAAATGCTTATAAAAACGCACAGGGAAGTTTGATACAACCTAATGCGCAACCAGGCGATGTTCGGTTCGTTGATGTAAATGGCGATGGTAAAATTGACGATAATGACCGTACTAAGATTGGAAAAGGAATGCCGGACTGGACTTACGGGTTCAATATGAACATAAGCTATAAAAACGTTGACCTGAGTATGGTTTTTCAGGGAACTATTGGTAATCAGATTTACGATGCCACCAGACGAACAGACTTGAAATACATAAACCTACCTTCGTATATGTGGGGCAGATGGACTGGCGAAGGAACTTCAAACAGCACACCTCGTTTTTCGTGGAACGACAATAATGGTAACTGGTTGTCATCTGATCTTTATGTAAAGAATGGTGATTACTTGCGTTTAAAAAACATACAGTTAGGATATACATTGCCTCAAAAATTAACTAGAAAAGTATTGATCAGCAGTTTGCGATTATATGTTGCAGCCGAAAATATGTTGACTTTTACTAAATATGAAGGTTTTGATCCTGAAATCTCAAATGGAGGAAACAAAATCACTGATTCAGGAACCTCAATCGGCATCGACCGCGGCGTTTACCCACAGGCAAGAACCTTTACTTTTGGCCTGAATTTGAAGTTTTAATTTTAAATAATACAGAAAATGAAGAAATTAATAATTATAAGTAGCATAGTTATATCTGCTTTAAGTTTGAATTCTTGTACAGATAATTTTTTGACAGTCAAATCAGCTAGTCAACTATTAGCTGATGGAACTTATTACAATACAAAAGCACATTTGACAGAAGCGCTTGTTGCTGCTTACGATCCATTGAAATGGTTCGACTATTCTTTTGGTCAGTATGAAAATCTGTCTTTTGTATCCGATGTTATGAGCGACGATGTTATGGCTGGTGGTGGTAATGAAAATGACTGTTTATATTTGCATAAAATGGGTAATTATAGTGCACTTTCAACATCGGTGATTAGTAATTCATGGACCATAGGTTACTCAGGAGTAAACCGTTCGAACATCGTATTACAATTTATCGACAATGCAGCCGATATGACAGATGCTGAAAAAGCTGAGTATAAAGCAGAAGCAACTATTCTTCGCTCGTTCTATTACAAGGTTTTATGGAAATATTGGGGAAATATACCTTATTACGAAAAGAACTTAACTTCTCCGTACCTTTGCAAACAAAGTACTCATGATGAGATATATGAAAAAATTGCTGTTGCAATAGAAACAATTATTGATCAAAAAGTTTTACCGATTAAGTCTGCTTCAGGTTCGGAAGGACATGTTACTCAAGCCATGGCAGAAATGCTTTATGCTGAAGTGGTTATGTATCAGAAAGACAATACCCGTTATGCCAAAGCATTAGGTTATATGAAAGATATTATTGGTTCTACCAAGTATTCTTTAGTTAGCGATTATGCTTCAATGTGGGAATCTACTGGAGAATGGGGTGCGGAATCAATTTTTGAGATCAATTATACTGCAAAAAACGGCGCTGTTGGTTGGAATTCAGCTATTGCTACCGGAGGTACAGTATATCCTACACTTATAGGTATTAATAGTCTGAGCAACAATCCGAACTATGATGGTGGCTGGGGATTTGAACCGGTGTGTAAAAGTGCATACACTATGTTTGATGCAACAGACAAACGCCGTGATGCCAGCATTCTGAATTTTGCAACGTATGCAAATGCTGTAGTTGCTGCTAATCCAAGTGCTCAAAAACCAACTTATATAGGACGTTACGAAGATACTGGATATTTTATGAAAAAATACCTTCCACGTACAGGAGGAAATGCAGGTAGTACAGGAGATGCCGCTATGAATTATAACAATAATGCCCGAGTGTATCGTTACGCTGAGACTTTATTAAATGCTGCTGAACTTATATTGGCTACTAACGGAGGTAATGATGTTGGTGGCGAGGCACAAGGGTATTTAGATGAAGTTCGTTCACGTGCTAGTCTTGGGACAATACCAGTTAGCATTGACAACATTCTGGATGAACGTCATAAAGAATTTGTTGGTGAAGGAAAACGTTATTGGGATTTGGTACGAAGTGGTAAAGCATCCACAGTTCTTGTGCCCGGTTCTACTCTACACCGTACTGTTGCATGGACTGAAAGCAAGAAATATCTTCCGATCCCACAAGGTGATGTTGACTCATCGCAAGGAACTTTAACTCAAAACAATTATTAATCTAATAAAGAATATGAGATTATGAATAAATCATTGATAAAGACATTTTGTACCATAATGCTTCCTTTTGCTATGATTGCATGTACGGAAGAAAATTATGGAGATGTAAATAAAACCCGTATAGCCAAAAATGATTTGGATCCATCGTTTGCTGTAGAATCAGTGGTAGCTAATAAATATAAAGTTACTCCGTCTAGTAATAAAAATGTTATTTTGTCACAATGGGATTTAGGTGATGGCACCTTCGTTAATTTTAATACTGGTGATACTATCTTTCTACCCGATGCAGGAAGTTATAGAATAAGACACTTTGTCTTAGGAGCAGGTGGTATTTCCAGCGACACAATTTCGCAAGTTATTACTGTTGCAACTTCTGATCCTAAATCGGGGAATTTAATTCAGGGAGGTAAGTTTGCGACTTCAGCTGATGTCGCTAAATGGACAATAGGTGGTACAGGTAGTGGAGCAGGAGTCTGGACTTTTACTCCTGGTACTTCTACTACTCCGGGAAAAGAAACTTTGACAGCAAGTGGTTATGGCGGGAATGGTATATGTCAAGCAATTAATGTTATAGCAGGTACGAAATACCATATAGATATGTTGGTAAGTTCTACCACAGGTCTTTCTGATAGCTGGCTTGAAGTATATTGTGATTACACGAATCCGGCAACAGTAACAGGAGATTACTCTGCAGGCGGCAAACGTTATAGTGTTAGTACATGGGATAATTCTGCAGCTAAAAGTCCTTTTTCTGGAAAGATTTCAAAGTTGGTATTAGGTAAGGAAACAGATAATATCGGCGTTTTCACTGCTACTCAAACAGGAACTGTTTATTTGGTAATCCGTGGTGGTGGTAATAATATGCAAGCTGGGATTTCAATTACTAATGTAGAATTCAGAGGAATTTAATAATAATTTTCTTTAAAACTTAACAGCCAGATTTTGAAAAACAAATCTGGCTGTTATAAAAATCTCACGCATGAGGCTATTTAATTAAGTCTGCTTTTTTTATTATAACGATCATACAATAGCAGTCTATGTCTATTTTGAAATTGAATTATTTAGAAATATATGAGGATCTGATTATTGATCATTCATCATAAGGGTTGCCCAAAAAGTTGAATTTTAGGTTCCTCATTCAGGAAACTTATTTATATTTTTTAAGGTTGTTGTTTGTTCTGACTTTTAGTATTGCTTTTTGAGCACCTTTTTTTCAATATATTTATCCGAATTTTCATTGTTTATTAATCTAATACTCATCATAAGATGTCATTAAAAAATATACTACATATATTTATATTAACGCTAATAGTAAACTCGTGTACCGGCAGTAACACACAAGATATAAAACAAGCACCTACCAATTTATTAGTAAATACGCAAATTGTCGGTTTATCCAACTCGACGCCTAACGGAGATGGAAGTGGAACTGTGAATTTTGTGATTTCAGCAAAGAATGCAACATCTTACATGATTCAAACAGATGGTAAAACTTTTGTTATAGATGATAAAGAAGGGGGAACAGTAAATTATACTTATACCTCGCAGCCCGGACAAATTTCGACTTATACTGTTCTGGTGGCAGCTTACAATGGTAATGTACATAAAGATACTACTTTTCAGGTGTCAGTCTATTATAAAGAGCAATACACATTAAAATGGTCGGATGAGTTTGATGGAACATCATTAGACACCAATAATTGGAATGTAGAAACCAATATTCATGTTAATAATGAATTGCAGACTTATACCAATTCGGGTAATTATTCTATCGCAAACGGAGTACTAACCATTACTTGTAAAAAAGTAAATGATGGAGGAGTTTATGGTAGCTATACTTCTGCTCGTTTAAATACATCTGGGAAAAAGAGCTTTAAATATGGACGTTTAGAAGCGCGTCTTAAATTACCCAAAGGAAAAGGAACGTGGCCGGCATTTTGGATGCTAGGCGAAAGTATTGGATCTGGCACTGCATGGCCCAAGTGCGGAGAAATTGATATAATGGAGTATGTTGGAGTTGATCCGTTGTGGGTTCAGGGATCATTACATTCTCAAAGCTATTATGGGGGTAATTCCAAAAACGGCAGGGATCAACTTCCGTCAACCAGCGATGAGGCTGAATGGCATGTTTACGGTCTTCTCTGGGATGCAAATAAAATTTCGTTCTATGTCGACGATTACTCAAAACCATATTACACATATCTTGCTCCGTCTACAAAAACTGCAGACAACTGGCCTTACGATAACAACTTTTTTGTTATCCTGAATTTTGCTTTTGGAGGCGATTGGGGTGGTTATGCCGGTATTGATAAAACACTTGATAACATGACATACCAAATTGACTGGGTGCGATATTATGCTCAGTAATTATATTTTATTGATTTGAATTAAAGAAAAGAGTTATGAGTGTCAATACACAAAAATTACTTATACTGTTTGCCGGAGCTATATTCATTGGTTCCTGCACTAAAAACGAATTTCCTCCAACAAATTTTAAAGTAAACACAGTTCTTGCAGGTTCATCAACCAGCAATCCTTATGGAAATGGAAGTGGAGTTGCAACTTTTACTTTAACCGCCGATAACGCTGATTATTATCAGGTCTATTTACCAGACGATAATGCTACTCTTACATTACGAAATCCGAAAGGAGGAGATTTAAATTATACTTTTTCAAAAAATGGCGGTAAAAATACAACCTATTCTGTTCAAGCATCTGCATGCAATTCAACCGGATGCACTAATACAAATTTAAATACAACAATCTATTACGCCCAGCCAACTACCGATGTTTTGTATTGGAAAACAAACCCATCAGCAAATATTTATTTTTCCAGGCAGTATGTCGGATTAAATTTCAGTCATACAACAAACGCTAACAAAACAATTGTGGTTGATACCACTCAGACTTATCAGAAAATTGATGGTTTTGGATTTGCACTTACAGGTGGAAGTGCAACACTTATAAATGGACTTTCTTCAACAAGTAAGACATCTCTATTGAATGAACTTTTTAAGATTGATTCAACCAACATAGGAGTGAGTTATCTGCGAATTAGTATAGGGGCTTCCGATTTAAGCGACCATGCATTTTCGTACGATGAAGTTGTAGGTGATTCGACACTTCGGAATTTTTCAATCAATGAAGAAATGAAAGATTTAATCCCGGTACTGAAACAAATCGTACAACTGAACCCCACCATCAAGATTATTGCCACTCCATGGTCGGCGCCGGCTTGGATGAAAACAAACGGAAATTATTCCGGAGGAAGTTTGAAAGCAGAATGTTATGATGTATATGCCAGATATTTTGTGAAATATATTCAGGCAATGCAGGCAGAGGGTATTCCGATTGAAGCTGTAACTCCTCAAAATGAGCCACTCAATGCGAATAATAATCCGGCGATGGTGATGCAAGCTAACGAAGAGAATAATTTCATCAAAAATTATTTAGCTCTACAGTTTAAAGCGAATAATATCAAAACTAAAATCATTGTTTACGATCATAACTTAGATGTTCCTGAATATGCTGAGCAGATATTGAACGATGCAACAACATACAATCTGGTGGATGGTTCGGCATTTCATTTATACTCAGGAAATATCAGTACAATGTCCACGGTGCATAACAAATACCCTGATAAGAATCTCTATTTCACTGAACAATACACAGCATCAACTGGCAATTTTGCAAGCGACTTGCAATGGCATATTCAAACCCTGATTATCGGGGCAACACGTAACTGGAGTAAAAATGTGATTGAATGGAATCTTGCATCTAATTCGGATTTGGGACCACATACCAGTGGCGGCTGTTCAACTTGTCTTGGAGCATTAACTATTAGTGGAGGAAGCGTGACGAAACGAAATGTCAGCTACTATATTATTGCACATGCTTCAAAATATGTACGTCCCGGAGCTATCAGAATCAGTTCGACGGATTTTGGAGATTTACCAAATGTTACATTTAAAAATACGGATGGTACAAAAGTGCTGATTGTACTGAACAATACAAGTTCAACTCAAGTATTTAACATACAGTTTAATAACAAAACTGTTTCTCCTGTATTGGAGGCCGGAAGTGTTGGAACCTTTGTGTGGTGACAAAATAAAATTATTAAGACAATTATAATCAAATGAAACATAGTATGAGAAAAGGTCAGATTTTACTGATAATGCTTTTATCGTTCGCAAGTGTTTTCGGCAAGGCAAAACCGAAAAGCCTAAGTAACGAGGTTGCTTGCTGGTTAACTAGTCCGGGAACTTCTACTTATCTCAAGAAACAAAATATTGCATTGAATTTCACCGATGCTTCCAACAGCTATCCAACCATCAATGTCGATTCTACTTCCAAGTATCAAACGATGGATGGTTTTGGATTTGCGATGACGGGAGGAAGTGCCTACCTGATAAACAGACTGGCATCAAATACACGTTCCGATTTAATTAGGGAACTTTTTTCCGCTGACAGTACAGCAATCGGAATCAGCTATTTACGGGTAAGTATTGGCGCTTCTGATTTAAATTCGTATGTATTTTCGTACAACGACATTAGCACCTCAAGTACCGATACTACGCTACAATATTTCGACATTAAACCGGACACATACGATTTGATTCCGGTTTTAAAATCGGTTATTGCCATCAATCCCAAAATTAAAATATTAGGTTCTCCCTGGTCGGCACCGGCATGGATGAAAACCAACAAAAGCACCAAAGGCGGCAGTTTAAAACCCGAGTACTTTGGCGTTTATGCACGTTATTTTGTGAAGTACATTCAGGCTATGAAGGATCAGGGAATCACCATCGATGCTATTACCGTGCAAAATGAACCACTGAATCCCGACAATAACCCAAGTATGTATATGTCGGCCGAAGATCAGGCACTATTTGTCAAAAACTATCTGGGACCGGAGTTTGCCAAAGCAAATATCACAACTAAGATTATCTTGTACGATCATAACTGCGACGTGTACACTTATCCCATAACTATTTTAAATGACCCTGACGCACGTAAATACAGCGACGGATCAGCTTTTCACCTCTATGGAGGCGACATTAGTGCATTGACGACAGTTCACAATGCATATCCCGATAAAAACGTATATTTCACCGAACAGTGGGTAGGTGCATCTGGTAATTTTCAGGAAAATTTGTCGTGGCACATAAAAAATCTGATTATAGGTGCACCGCGTAACTGGAGTAAAAATGTGTTGGAATGGAATCTAGCTTCAGATCCTGAATATAACCCTCATACCGTAGGTGGCTGTAGTACCTGCATGGGAGGATTGACTATAGGTAGTAGTATAACCCGAAATGTATCGTATTATATCATAGCACATGCTTCGAAATTTGTTCCAATGGGTTCCGTACGGATAGATTCTAATTTGTCTACCAACCTGCCCAATGTAGCATTCCTCACTCCTAGCGGCAAAAAGGTATTGATCGTACTCAATGAAAGTTCATTGACACAAACATTCAACATTCAGTTTAAGGGCAAAACAGTTACCCACAGCTTAGCATCCGGATCGGTTGCAAGCTATGTGTGGTAGTAAATAAAATTGGTTGGTTTCGATTATTTTGATTTGGTATTAGTTTTTTTGAGGAAGAAGAGGGGGAGGTATTAATTTAATACCTCCCTTTCCATAATGTACGCAGCCAATCGCCCAGTTTACTTTCGGCAGGATTGTTTTGCACCTGCCAGATGCGTGTTTTGGTCAGTTCGTCAGGCAGGAACTGCTGCTCTACAAAGTGATTGGGAAAATCGTGTGCGTATTTATAGTTTTTGCCGTAGTTCAAATCCTTCATCAACTTGGTGGGTGAGTTGCGCAAATGCAACGGAACGGGTAGATTTCCGGTACGTTCCACCAGTGCCAATGCTTCATCGATGGCCAGGTAAGCAGAGTTACTTTTGGGCGATGAAGCCAGATAAACCGTAGCTTCGGCCAGAATGATACGTCCTTCGGGCCAGCCTATTTTTTGCAAGGCATCAAAGCAGGCATTGGCAAGCAACAGGGCATTGGGATTGGCCAAACCGATATCTTCGGCAGCCGAAATGACCAACCGGCGGGCAATAAACTTAGGGTCTTCCCCACCCGACACCATGCGTGCCAGCCAGTAAATAGCCCCGTCGGGATCGCTACCCCGGATAGATTTTATAAAGGCGGAAATAATATCGTAATGCATCTCCCCGTCCTTATCGTAGGCCATGGGGTTTTGCTGCAAGCGTTCGGTAACAATTTCGTTGGTAAAATGTACGGTCGCCCCTTCGGGTTCGGCAGCCACCACCAGTTCCAGAATGTTCAGCAACTTGCGGGCATCGCCTCCGGCATAGCGCACCAAGGACTCAGTCTCATCAAAAATAATTTCACGACTTTTTAGTTCAGGATCGGTAGTAACGGCTCTGTTGGCCAGCTCCAGCAAGTCTTCGTTTTCAAGCGATTTGAGCACATACACCTGACAGCGCGAGAGCAGCGGTGTGATGACTTCGAACGACGGATTTTCGGTAGTTGCACCAATAAGCGTCACCGTACCGTTTTCCACCGCACCGAGCAATGAGTCCTGCTGCGATTTGCTGAAACGGTGTATTTCATCGATAAACAAAATGGGATTACCGCCCTGCGAAAAGAACCGACTCGATTTGGCTTTTTCTATCACCTCGCGCACATCCTTCACCCCCGAGGTAACGGCACTAAGCGTGTAAAACGGACGATCCAGCTTGTTGGCAATGATTTTAGCCAGCGTGGTTTTGCCCACACCCGGAGGTCCCCACAAAATGAACGAAGCCACACGCCCCGATTCAATCATCTGGCGCAGGATAGCTTTATCACCAACCAGATGTTTCTGGCCAATGTATTCATCAAGAGTTTGTGGGCGGAGTCGTTCGGCTAAGGGTGGCATGGCGGTCTGTTTTTTTCGAATGACAAATGTAAGAATAATGTGTCAATAGACCAAGTATGCCGGCAAGGAATCGGTGCCGATCAGTTATCCGACTAAACGGCAAGCTGTTTTGTAGTTTATTGATTTGATTCCTTAGAAAACATTGATTTGCAATCATGACAACTACTGCTTTCAAAAACGGCTCTTCTTTGTTTGGGTTGTTTTATCAAGAGAACATAGAATTGCGAGAGCGGCTGATTTTTATCATTCAATTTTATTTCTGTTTGCTTCAATTACACTATCTAAGTGATTTAATCCTTCCATCCAATTTACTAAATCTTTATTCAGCCAATTCAAAGCTTCCAAAATCTCCTTTTCGTATTCTTGTAAAACATCAAGATTCCATGTTATCGCTTCATGATGAAAAATTCTGTTCCTCAGTTTTCGAACTAAATTAAACTTTGAACTCATAGTTCTTCGCTTTCTAATTTCTTTCGGGCAGTTTGGAAACGCAAGTCGAAGAGTTTTCCAAAGAGTCATTTCAAATTTGGTGTCAAATAAAGATGTCCAAAAACCAAATGAGAGTTCAGAAATTATTCTACCAGAGGTTATTTCTTTCTTTTCTGATAAGATATTAGTTCTTGCATCTGATATTCTGTCAATTTGAAACCTAGAAGCTATTTTTACAAATTCACGATTTTCAAACCAATTTTTATCATTAAATCTCTTAGTTAGCTGAAAATTAATCGAATTTCTTAGTCCAATTTCGAGTATTGATAATAATGGATAAAATGCTTCAGAAATAAGTATATTACTCTTATAGTGCTGAATCGATTTTTCCTCATCATTATTGTGATGCACCAGATAAGGCTGTAAACGCTCATTTGAGATAATTTTCTCGATAATTGTTTTACTTTCCATATTTTTTGTATCTTTGCGACGTAGTCCCGGTGATTCCTCTCCCAGTTTTTATGCTGGTGATGAAGCCGGGTTTTTTGTTTTTACGACTTTTCAAACAAAATATTTTTTCTCTACACATCCACACCTAGTTTTTGATTCCGACTAATTTCAATAAAATATATTTCAGAGAAAAACAAAGAGCGCAAACTCCGGTTTCGCGCTCTTGTTCTTTTTTTTATTTAGCTTCGTCTGTTGTGTCGGTCGACTTTTTTGATTTTCCTCGTCGGATGGAAACCGTATTGTCGTATCCTTCGATGCGCTTATTCAGCTCGTTTACAAAAGGAAGATAAGCTGCTTCGCCTTCCACTACAATCAGTGCATTGAGCCGTTCCGTAATCTGGCGGTAAATGCCATCTGTTTTCAGGCGCTCCTGCTTCATGCGTAAGAGGGTCTTGACAGCTTCCTCGGAATAACGGCTGTTTTTCAGGTCGTTGAAAGCCTTATTTTTAGCCTGTAGTTCTGTTGTCCATCCGGTGAGTGTCACCTTGGCCACGTCGGCAGCGTAGGTGGTAGTGAAGTCGTGAATCAAACTGTTCAGTCCACCGGTTTCGGCCTCGTAGGGTTTAACAGCCAGATTACCATAAGTATCCAGCACTATTTGCAGGCGTTTGGCGCTTGCACGTACATCGGGATCATAATGATTCAGACCCGATTTCACAGCATCACACATGCCGCGAAACACCTCGTCGCGTTCTTTGTCTGAATCTTTCAGGTCGTCGGATATGGCACTTTTTTGAACCACATCCAGTGCCACCAGCTCATTGGCATAAGCGGCCAAAAAGAGGTTGAACAATAATTCAATTTTGAGGGCCAGTGCACCAAAAACCAAAACTAAATCACGGAAAGAAGTAAAAAATTGGAAATGCTCTTCATCGTGAAGGCGAGTCAAACTAAAATCTTTAATTTTCATACGTAATAAAACATTAATGGTTAATAAATTGACAGATATATTCGGGATTAATACGAATTCTGATTAAAAAATG
>Ga0302162_10000049_pt1 | contig 40622 bp, 31 predicted proteins | sample I_Fen_E2_2_FD_193501 | JGI IMG/M metagenome (GOLD analysis project Ga0302162, IMG submission 193501) | Peat permafrost microbial communities from Stordalen Mire near Abisko, Sweden - I_Fen_E2_2 | ecosystem: Environmental > Terrestrial > Soil > Wetlands > Permafrost | place: Sweden: Abisko...
TTTCATAGGCCAATTGCGATATATTGATGATCTTATCCGCTTGTCGCATCCCTGTCTCATCGTAATATTTCAAACTGTTCTTTGATTTCAAAAGATCATTCAAATACGAATCATAGGTTCTTGCCCGATTGGTATTATCAGCCTCTTGCTTCAATTTCGTAATCTCCAAATCATGCCAGGCTGCTTTTGTCTTTGCCTTTTGTGCCCCCAATACTAAAGGCAAGCTTACGCCAATGCTAAGTCCTGTGAAATCACCTTTCTTGAACCGTTGCCTATCTATATTGTAAGGATTAAAACCTTTGATCAGCATCTGATAATTGAATGCTAGACTGAAGCTGGGCAAATATCCATTTTTAGTCACTTTGAGGTTTTGTTCGTTAATCTCATTCTGTGCCTGCCATATTTTATTCGTAGGTGTATTCTGCACATCTAACCGGGATAATGGAGATGCAAGCAAGAAGAGTTGCGGTTCCAAAGGTTCCACCAACTCATCCGAATAAATCAAAGATTGCAAGTATATCTGGGTGGAAGATATATCCTTAGCAGCGTTGTCCAACACAAGTTTATTTTCATTATACAACTTCTCCGCATTGATTCTTTCCAATACATTGGACTCACCCGCCTCCACTTTTGCAGTCGCGATGTGTAAGAATGTCTTATAAAGGGTATCTTGCTTCAGCAGGATCTTCTTATATTCAAATAAGTACAGCAGCCGGAAATAAGCAGTATGAACGTCTTTAAGCAGTTCGTTCTTTGACAGATCCAATGCCCTACTTTCCAAGCCGGTCTTCGCTTTTAAAAGTTTCTTCTGTGAGCGGTAAACTACAGGCAGACCAAACTTTTGGCCGATAGACAAGCTATTATCCGGTCCTCCTCCCGAAGTGGGATCCTGATTGAGTGTTATATCCGTATTTCCTATATCAAAAGCCGTTCTTTCCAACACTTTTGACCTCTCTACGGAAAGTACATCAGCCTTAATGGCAGGGTTCTTGTTCAGAGCCATTTCAATACATTCGTTCAATGACTTCTTCACATTTTGGGCTTCTGCTATGGAGCAGAAGAGTGCCATAAACGTGATAAACGATAGGATAACTTTATTCATTTTCTTTACGTTCAGGAGTGAATATTTTGTAGATAGAAGGTAAAACCAATAAAGTAAGCAATGTAGAAGTAATCAATCCTCCAATGACTACAGTCGCCAATGGGCGTTGCACTTCTGCTCCATCACCTGTAGACAAAGCCATGGGCAGGAATCCGAATGACGCTACCAAGGCAGTCATAAGAACCGGTCGCAATCGAGTCATACTTCCCTTCACTATCCGCTCTTTGATGTCCTTTATCCCATCCTTTTCCAATTGGTTGTATTGAGCAATCAGCACTATTCCATTTAGCACAGCTACTCCGAACAAAGCAATGAATCCTACTCCGGCGGATATACTGAAAGGCATTCCTCTAATCCACAATGCTGCGATTCCACCAATGGTTGAAAGTGGTATGGCAGTGAAGACAAACAGACTCTCTCTGACATTCCTCAAAGTGGCATACAATAATATAAGAATCAACAACAAAGCAACAGGCAGAACGGTAGACAAACGGCTCTTTGCCTCTTCCAGATTTTGGAATTGACCTCCATACTTATAATAGTATCCCGGAGGCAATTGCAACTTCTTATCCAATATATTTCTAATTTCCTTTACTGTACTTTCAACATCTCGATCCCTAACATTGAACCCTACAAAGATTCTGCGTTGCCCGTCTTCATGACTGACCTGAGCAGGTGCGTTTCTGAATTGAATATCAGCAACCTGCGAGAGCGGTACGGAGGAGCCTGATTTCAATGGAATATAAAGGTTACCCAGATTATTAAGATCGGTGCGCAAGTCTCTATCCATACGCAATACCATATCAAACTGTCGGTCATTTTCAAAGACCGATCCGGCTTCACTTCCCGAATAAGCCGTCTTTAATATCAAGTTGGCATCTTTAATAGAGATATCGTACTTAGCAAGTCGATCACGATTATAAGTGACTTGTATTTGAGGCAAACCGTTTATTTTCTCCACGTAAGGATCCGACACACCGTCTACATTTCGTATTAAGGCAGCAATCTTATTGGCCGACTCAGCAAGAACATCCATATCCGGTCCATATACTTTAACGGCTACGTCTTGTTTAATACCGGTAATCAATTCATTGTTACGCATTTGTATAGGCTGAGTCATTTCCACATTTACACCGGGAAGCACAGCAAGAGCTTCCTTCATTTTACTCATTAATTCGTCCTTCGTGGTTGCGGTTTTCCATTGTTCTTTAGGTACCAATGCAATCATCATGTCTCCTCGTTCCACAGGCATAGGGTCTGTTGGGATTTCAGAACTACCGATTCTAGTAACTACTTGCTTCACTTCGGGGAACGTCGTCTTCAATATCTTCTCCGCCATTGAGAAACTTTTAATTGCCTGCGACAAAGAAGTTCCTTGTCCCATACTAATCTCTGCGGCGAAATCACCTTCTTCAAGAGTTGGTATAAACTCGCCACCCATTCGAGAAAAGAGGAATATACTAAGTGAAAAGACTACCAGCATCACGCAAAGAATTGTCCTGCTCCATTTCAAACTATGCGCCAATGCCGGACGATACCAACTTTGCAGCTTTCCAACAATACGATCGGATATATTGGGCTTGTGACCTGTTTTCCTTTTTAAGAATAAGGCACTTACCATTGGTACATAAGTCAAGGAAAGGATGAACGCACCCATAATGGCAAACGCAACAGTCTGCGCCATAGGACGAAACATTTTGCCTTCTATTCCTTCTAAAGCGAGCAACGGAAGATACACAATAAGGATAATGAATTCACCGAAAGCGGCACTTGTCATCAACTTGGACGAAGCATGAAAAACCTCATCATCCATCTGTTCCCGGGTCAATAACGTACTATTTACTGCATTATTCGAATAAATGCGTCGACAGACGGCTTCAACAATAATGACTCCTCCATCCACAATCACTCCAAAATCGATTGCCCCCAAACTCATTAAGTTGCCACTAATGCCAAAAAGCCTCATCATACCAAAAGCAAAGAGCATTGACAACGGAATGACGGAGGCAACGATAAGTCCGGCACGGAGATTACCCAGCATCAATATCAATATGAAAATGACGATTAATCCTCCTTCTATTAAGTTACGTTCTACGGTACTAATCGTTCGGTTAACCAATTGAGTACGATCTATGAAAGGCTCAATCACCACACCTTTCGGCAAGTTCTTCTGTATCGCCTGAATGCGCTCTTTCACATTCTTAATCACTTGTTGAAAGTTTTCGCCTTTCAGCATTAAGGTGATTCCTGCAACCACTTCGCCTTCACCATTACGTGTCACCGCACCGTATCGTGTAGCTGTACCTATTTGCACCTTTGCCACATCCCTGATAAGAATAGGAATACCCTTTGCCGTCTTCACCGGGATCTTCTCTATATCTTCCGTACTTCCAACCAATCCTATTCCACGAATGAAATATTGATTACTGTTTTGTTCAATATAACTTCCTCCTGTATTCTCATTGTTACTCTCCAGTGCTGCATATATTTCAGGAATGGAAACTCCGGCGGCATTCAATCTTTCATTGTTTATGGCTACTTCATATTGTTTCACATAGCCACCCCATCCATTAATTTCAGCCACACCTTCGGTACCGGCTAACTGTTTTCTCACAATCCAATCCTGAATGGTACGCAAATCAGTCAAGCTATACTTGCTCTCGTATCCCTTCTCAGGACGAATTACATAATGGTATATTTCCCCTAGCCCCGTAGATACAGGCGCAAGGCTCGTATTCCCTATTCCACTAGGTATCGACTTTTCAGCCTCTTTCAATTGCTGACTGATCTGCTGACGTGCCCAATAGATATCCGTTTCATCACTAAATACCAGAGTGATCACAGAAAGACCACTTCTGCTTATACTTCTTTTCTCTACTATTTTGGGCATATTAGCCAATGACATTTCCAACGGAGTCGTTATGAACTGCTCCACTTCTTGAGCACCCAACGACGGAGCTTGTGTGATGATTTGCACCTGATTGTTTGTAATATCCGGTGTAGCATCAAACGGCAAATGCCATAATGAATAACTTCCCCAAATAACAAGCAATCCAATGAAAATACCCACTACCAGCTTATTCTTGATAGAATACTTTATTAATGCTTGAAACATAATCTCTTATTATTAAATACAAAAAATAAATCTGGGGAACAGCTTAAACAGACCTATAATATGCCAAGCTTGTGATGACACAAGAGACGGCTTAAACGAACAAATTCAATAAGAATCCGAGGCAGACTGTTCCCTTCAAAAAAGAAAACTCTTAATAAAATCGGTAAAAGATTACATTAAATAAGGAGGTGCCCGAAGTCCGAGACTCTTGGCATGCACTTTGGGACACGAGGGAACGATATACATCGCAAGTGTACCCGAATGGAAAATACTATTATAAAGACTACTGGCAAAAAGACATACTAATGGAAATAGAAGAGATAAGAATAAAAAAGATGTCAATGCGTTTGTCCCACCTTTTTGCGAAAAGAAATGCCTTACGATACAAGTTTCCGTATCATTGGTGCTCTCATGGTGTCCTGTATGTACGTCATTTATCTTATTGTCAAGCAAACATTTTTCTGACGACACACACATTGCATCCCCGTGATGATGATGCGGAACAGCAGAAAGTAACAAGATGAAACTCGCAACTATTGCAACTAATGATATGGAAATAAAGCGCTTTAACACAATGCAAAAGTATAAATAAAACCTTTACAGCCAAACTTCTCCATAAAAAGTTTATGTTCTATACATTAAGTTTGTAGGATTTTTGCATACGAAGAGCTAGAGACTTTACTTTGTTTTACGCGATCCGATAAACGCTTATATAGCCCTTATTCACTCTAGCATCTGTGTTCATAATTAGTGAGAAGCTCTTTCTCTATTAGAATTCAGGCAAACAAAAAAGGGTAGCGATTAATGCTATCCTTTTTGTTATGCAATACGATTTAAAGACATTAAGAAACTGCTCTTTTCTCTTTAATTCTAGCTTTTTTACCGGTTAACTTACGTAAATAGTAAAGTTTCGCACGGCGAACTTTACCGATCTTGTTAACTTCGATACTATCAATGAACGGAGATTCAAGTGGGAAGATACGCTCTACACCAACTGAACTAGACATTTTACGTACTGTAAAACGCTTTTTCTCGCCATGACCGCAAATTTTGATAACTACTCCACGGTACAACTGTACACGCTCTTTAGTACCCTCTTTGATACGATATGCAACAGTAATAGTGTCACCCGATTTGAATGCCGGGAATGACTTACCAGTCGCAAATGCTTCTTCAGCAACTTTAATAAAATCCATCTTAAATGACTTTTAATTTGTTTAATTGTCCTACGCAACATACCAAATTACACTTCTTTGATAGCGATTGCGCGAAAGCGACTGCAAAGGTGAGAAATATTTATGATCTACACAAATATTTTCACAAAATAAACAATAAAGGATCTCAACCTTACCGATCGAAATCCTTTATTATTTTGCTGGGCTATCCGGATTCGAACCAGAAACGTCAGTGCCAGAAACTGAAGTGTTACCATTACACCATAGCCCAATCACCCTTCGCGATTTGTGACCGCAAAGGTAGATATTAATTATGAAATGCAAAACAGTTTGAAAGTTTTTTTTGTTAATATAGCAAAAACATTAGAGATTTCTCGCCGCATTTAAATTATTTTGAAGAAAAGAGTATATCTTTGTGGCATAAATACTAGTTATGAATATTTAATATGGTTGAAATAAAGAATTTAGTTGACACTATCATCGAAGGGATACAAGAGAAAAAAGGTTATAAAATTATTGTAGCCGATCTTACCAATATAAATGATACTATTTGTAAATACCTCGTAATTTGTCAGGGTAACTCTCCAAGTCAAGTATCGGCGGTTGCTGAAGAAGTATCAAGTTACGTACGTAAGAATTGCGGAGAAAAACCTATTTTCATTGATGGAAAAAACAATGCAGAATGGGTCGTAATGGACTACGCTGACATTATTGTGCATGTATTCGTACCAGAGGCAAGGCAGCATTATGACTTGGAACATCTGTGGGCTGATGCCAAATTAACCAATATTGCAGATTTAAATTAAAACTAAAATGGAAGAACAAAACAAACCCAATAACCGCTTGACTACTCCCCACTTCAATTTCAATTGGATGTTTGCTATTATAGCAATTGTTCTGATTGCATTATATTTCGCTGATGGTGGGCAATCTGTGGAGAAAGAAGTTAGTTATACTAAATTCCAAACATATGTAGCCAACGGGTATGTTTCAAAGGTTGTTACTTATAGCGACAACACATTGGAGCTTTACATCACATCCAATCATGTGAAAGACGTCTTTGGTCCTGACTCCAACAAGGTTGGTCATGTAGCTATGTTAACTACACACGTACCATCCAGCGATGCTGTTACTACATTCCTGCAACAACAACGGATTACACGCCATTTTGTAGGTGAGGAATCTTATGCAGAGAAAAAAGACTATCTCACAGCTATATTATGGCAGATATTACCTATCCTGTTCTTTGTCGGCATTTGGTTCTTCTTTATGAAACGCATGGGAAATGGAGCCGGAGGCGGCGGAAGTGTATTCAATGTAGGAAAATCCAAAGCACAGTTGTTTGATAAAAACGGGCAACAGATTAAAACCACGTTTAAAGATGTGGCGGGATTGGCTAGTGCAAAACAAGAAGTAGAAGAAATAGTGGAATTCTTACGAGAACCACAAAAATATACGGAACTAGGAGGAAAGATTCCTAAAGGTGCATTATTGGTCGGCCCTCCGGGAACCGGTAAAACCTTGTTGGCTAAAGCCGTTGCCGGTGAAGCTGCAGTTCCTTTCTTTTCATTATCAGGATCTGATTTCGTTGAGATGTTTGTCGGAGTTGGTGCATCACGAGTACGTGACTTATTCAAACAAGCTAAAGAGAAATCACCTTGTATCATTTTTATAGATGAAATAGATGCAGTAGGTAGAGCACGCGGAAAGAACCCCAGCATGGGTGGTAATGATGAAAGAGAGAATACGCTGAATCAATTGCTTACTGAGATGGATGGATTCGGCACAAATAGCGGTATTATCGTCTTGGCAGCAACCAACCGTATGGACATATTAGACAAAGCGCTTCTACGTGCCGGACGTTTTGATAGACAGATCCATGTAGATTTGCCCGATTTAAATGAACGTAAAGAGATTTTTGAAGTTCACTTACGTCCTGTAAAAATTGATGAAAGCGTAGATGTAGATCTATTGGCTCGTCAGACTCCCGGATTCTCAGGCGCAGACATTGCAAACGTATGTAATGAAGCTGCTTTAATTGCAGCCCGCCATTATAAAAGCTTTGTAGAAAAACAGGATTTCCTTGATGCTGTTGACCGCATAGTCGGAGGATTGGAAAAGAAAACAAAAATAATGACTGTCGATGAACGCAGAACTATTGCTCTGCACGAAGCCGGTCATGCAAGTATATCATGGTTATTGGAACATGCAAGTCCGTTGATAAAAGTAACAATCGTTCCACGTGGACAAGCTTTAGGAGCCGCATGGTATCTGCCGGAAGAACGCCAGATTACAACAAAGAATCAAATGCTTGACGAAATATGTTCACTACTTGGCGGACGTGCTGCTGAAGAACTCTTCACCGGTCAAATATCCTCAGGTGCTATGAATGATCTTGAAAGAGTGACCAAACAAGTTTATGGAATGATCGCATACATGGGAATGAGCAAAGAACTGCCCAACCTATGTTACTATAGTAACGAAGATTATTCTTTCAATAAGCCATATAGCGAAAAGACAGCTGAAACTATTGATGCTGCTGCAAGGGATTTAATTGCCGAACAATATGAACGTGCCAAAAACATTCTTACAGAGAATAAAGAAAAACACAATCAATTGGCTGGTCTTTTAATTGAAAAGGAAGTAATCATGGCTGAAGATGTAGAGAAAATCTTTGGAAAACGTCCATGGCATTCTCGCTCGGAAGAGATTATGGAAGAGACCGAATCAAAAGAAAAAAAAGAGGCCGACAATACCAAAGCTGGAATAGACGAAGCTCAAGAAAAGAAAGATACAGCTGATACTACAACAGAAGAGAATGAAAAATAATAATTTATTATTACGTACGGCTACAGGCATTTGCTTTGTAGCCGTTATTGTGAGTTGCATTATATTTAGTTTCTATACTTTTGCTTTGATTTTCGCTATTACAGCGGCTCTGTGTGTTGCCGAATTTTGTGATCTCGTTAACCAAAAAGAAAAAGTTGATGTCAACCGTTTCATTAGTATCATTGGAGGTGTATACCTTTTCTTCGCTTTCTTTGGCTTTTGCAAGGGAGAATCCGGCTCGCAAATCTTTATCCCATACCTTATATTATTGATGTATTCACTCATAAGTGAACTCTATCTAAAACATAAAGACCCAATAGCGACATGGGCTTACACAATGCTGGCACAAATATATGTAGCATTGCCCTTTGCATTGCTAACGGTAATAGCTTTTCAGGTGAATCCGACTACAGGAGAAATCATATATCAACCAACGCTTATACTTTCGATATTTGTATTCTTGTGGATAAATGACACAGGCGCTTATTGCATAGGTTCTCTCTTCGGGAAGCATCACTTGTTTCCTCGAATATCTCCTAAAAAATCATGGGAAGGTTCTATTGGTGGAGCGATTTTCGTAATCATAACCGCATTGGTCTTCTCTTACTTCTCAAAAGAGATTACGCCTTTAAAATGGTGTGGACTGGGAATGACTATTATTGTTTTTGGAACCTTAGGAGACTTGGTAGAATCTCTTCTCAAACGAACCTTACAGATAAAAGATTCAGGACACATGTTACCTGGACATGGAGGCATGCTTGACAGATTTGACAGCTTACTAATAACTGTTCCTGCTGTCATCGTATATCTTTACACGGTTTCGCTATTTTAAGCGATCTTGTAAAAGAGACACCATCTGTTGTGCTGCATTTTGTGATGCTCCTGCCGGTCCCAATATATTTATCATTTCATCGTAGTCCTTTAGCATCTGATCACGTTCAGGTATATCGGAAAGAATTTTCCCCAATTCGTTCTGAACGTATGTTAGTTTCATTTTATCCGCAACCAACTCCGAAACGATTTCTCTATCTACAATCAAATTAACCAGAGAAACATATTTCACGAGTAAAAAGTGTTTTTTCAAGAACGAGTACATTTTACCCATCGGCGTATGATAGCAAACGACTTGAGGTACTTTGAAAAGAGCTGTTTCCAAAGTAGCAGTTCCTGATGTGACTAAAGCCGCACGTGCATGTGAAAGCAATTCATAAGTTTTACCAAAAACGATCTTTACCGGCACTCCTTGAATATACTGCTGATAGTAGTCAGGAGAGATTCCGGGAGCACCCGCCAAAACTAATTGATAGCCGGGAAAACTAGATGCTGCATTCAACATTATCGGTAAGTTATCTTTTATTTCTTGCTTCCTACTACCGGATAAAAGAGCAATGATGGGTTGAGATGAAAGAGAGTTTGCTTCAATAAAGTCGTCATCATGATAGGTACTTTTGAATGACGTAATTTCATCAACGGTCGGATTACCCACATAACGAACTTGATATCGATGTTTATTGAAAAAAGGAACTTCAAACGGTAGAATAGAAAAAAGTTGATCTATATCACGCTTAATATTCTTTATCCGATATTCTTTCCAAGCCCATATCTTAGGAGAGATATAATAATAGATAGGAATCGAAGTTTTTGCTTTAATATATTTTGCAATAGAGAGATTAAATCCCGGATAATCAATTAAAATAAGAACATCAGGATGCCAATCTTCAACATCATGCTTACACATCTTCATATTCTTGAGTATTGTAGGTAAATGCATCAGCACAGGAATAAATGCCATATACGCCAATCTTTTATAATGCATAACCAACGTTCCGCCTTCAGCTTCCATCAAATCGCCACCAAAAAATCGAAATTCAGCATCATGATCCGCACTTTTTAATGCATGCATCAAGTTCGATGCATGCAAATCACCGGAAGCCTCACCTGATATCAAATAATATTTCATAAATCCCAGGCTTTAAGTTTATCTATCATTTCATAAGCAGTTAAATCTACAGAAGTAGGAGTAATGGAAGCATATCCATTATGGAAAGCCCAATTGTCAGTGTCTTCACATTCCGGCTCCTTATTTTCAAAGTCACCTGTCAACCAAAAGAAATCAAAACCGCGAGGATGAGTCTGTTTCTCCCATTCATGTCCCCAGACGCCCTTAGTTTGCCGGCAGATCTTGACACCTTTTATTTCTCCCCCAGCCGGAAAGTTCACATTCAAGCAAATGTTTTGGGGAAGTCCCTCCTGCAATGTCTTCCTTATGATTTTTCTTATCGTCTCTGCGCAATGTTCAAAATCAGCATCAAGACTGTGATTGTCCACAGAGAATCCAATAGAAGGTATACTATTGAGACATCCCTCAATCACAGCACCCATTGTACCTGAATAAATTGCATTGATGCCTGCATTTTCACCATGATTAATGCCTGACAACAATAAATCAGGCTTACGTTCAAGTACAGTCATTTTTGACAGTTTTATGCAATCTGTTGGAGTACCTGAACATTTATATATGGTCAGACCCGGAACACGTTTCACCAACTGATACCGTACCGGATCATGAACAGTAATCGCACTTGATTGTCCTGATCTCGGACCATCCGGCGCCATCACCACAATGTCACCTAAGTCACTTACATACCTTATTAATTCATTTATTCCTTTTGCTTGAAATCCATCATCATTGGATATAAGTATCAGAGGACGTTTATTTTCCATGTTTAAATAATTTTGATGCAAAAATAAACAAAAATACTTCCCTATTGATGTTTATAAGTATTAAGTTATGCAAGGCAATACAAAAAAGAGGGAGATTTACCACAGATTTTATTTATCTTTGTCGCTCTGAGTTATTAACAAAAGAGATAAGTTATCAACAGTTCGTACAAAGAATCCATTTTATTGTTGGTTGGATAAGTTATTATTACTTATTTCGCCACATCAAAATAAAGATTTATGGGAAAAATTATTGCTTTGGCCAATCAAAAAGGTGGTGTCGGTAAAACGACTACAACTATTAACTTGGCGGCATCATTGGCCACCCTTGAAAAAAAGGTACTGGTAATTGATGCTGATCCGCAAGCCAATGCTTCATCTGGATTAGGAGTCGACATAAAAAAGATTGATAGTAGCATTTATGAATGTATCATCAATAATGTAGACCCTAAAGAAGCTATCTATACAACAGATATAGATGGACTTGATATTATTCCGTCTCATATTGATTTGGTAGGAGCTGAAATAGAAATGTTGAACTTGCCAAATAGAGAAAAGGTCTTGAAGGGTATATTGGAATCGCTACGCAGCGAATATGATTACATTCTCATTGACTGTTCTCCATCTTTAGGATTAATAACTGTGAATGCGTTGACAGCTTCCGACTCGGTGATGATACCCGTACAATGCGAGTACTTTGCTCTTGAAGGAATAAGTAAATTGCTCAATACTATAAAGATTATCAAATCGCGGTTGAATCCCAGCCTTGAAATTGAAGGTTTTGTGCTCACCATGTTTGACTCTCGGTTGCGTCTGGCAAACCAGATATACGATGAAGTGAAACGACACTTTCAAGAATTAGTATTCAAAACTGTGATTCAACGTAATGTAAAATTAAGCGAAGCTCCTAGCCACGGACTGCCTGTCATCTTATATGATGCAGACTCGACAGGTTCTAGAAATCATTTGGCTTTGGCAAAAGAGATAATCAATCGCAACGAAGTAGAAAGAGGAAAATAAGATATATGGCTGTACATAAAAAATTTGCTTTAGGAAGAGGGCTTGATGCACTTATGTCGACTGAAGAGGTACGGACAGAAGGTTCATCAACAATTAATGAAATAGAACTATCCAAGATATCGGTAAATCCGAATCAACCTCGTCATGATTTCGATGCAGAATCATTACAGGAATTGGCTGATTCTATTAAAGAAATAGGTATTATTCAGCCTATAACTCTCAGAAAGATTTCGGATGATTCATATCAAATAATTGCAGGTGAAAGACGATTCAGAGCCTCGCAATTAGCCGGATTAAATGCTATCACAGCCTATATTCGTACTGCTGATGACGAGAATGTAATGGAAATGGCACTGATTGAGAACATTCAACGAGAAGATCTTAATTCATTGGAAATCGCTCTTGCCTACCAACATTTGATTGAACAATATCATTTAACTCAGGAAAAATTAAGTGAACGTATCGGCAAGAAGCGAACAACCGTTGCCAACTTTTTACGCTTACTTAAGTTACCTGCTGAAATACAGATTGCACTGCAAAATAAAACAATAGATATGGGGCATGCACGTGCCCTTATCACACTTGAAAATCCCAAATTACAAATCAAAGTATTTAAAGAAACAATAGATAAAGGGTACTCCGTAAGAAAAGTCGAAGAGATCGTAAAAACTCTGAACCAAGGTGATGATGTAAAAAGTGGGAAAAAGATTCTTTCAGGACAAGTCAAATTGCCTGAAGAATATAATTTGCTAAAGGAACATTTATCAGGTTTCTTTGGAACAAAAGTATCCCTTGCGTGCAATAACAAAGGGAAAGGAAAAATCAGTATTCCATTTAATAATGAAGAAGAACTTGAGCATATAATGGAATTACTGGATAAATCAAAAAATAAAACATTTTGAAGTTGAGACATTTCACATATTGTAGTTTCATTCTATTACTGTTTTGCCTGATGCAATTTACGGGAGTAAACAAAGCGTTTGCTCAGCACATCATCAGCCCTACAGACTCATTAAAGAACTTACCTAAAGCATATCGTCATCGACAGGGTGATATCGCACTTAGAGATTCATTAATAGCCGACAGTATTAAACAAACAAATAAGCGTAAACTAGAACTAACTACAACTCATTTAAATGCACAAAAATTAGCAGCAGATTCCATCAAAAAACATAAACCGCTTTTTATACCCAATTCAACAAGGGCTACATGGTTAGCAGCCGTATTTCCGGGAGCAGGACAAATTTATAATAAGAAATATTGGAAATTACCTATTATTTATGGAGGGTTTGTTGCTTGTGCCTATGCCTTGTCATGGAATAGTAAATATTATAAAGAATATTCACAGGCATATCTGGATATCATGAGTGGTGATAAGACAAGAACTAGTTATCTTAATTTCCTTCCAAAAAATTATACAGTAGATTCCAGCAATTTGTCTTGGTTACAAACTGTATTTCAAAAAAAGAAAAATGTTTATCGTAAGTACCGAGACATGAGCATCTTTGCATTTATAGGTGTGTACCTCGTTTCAGTTATAGACGCATATGTTGATGCAGAATTGTCGACATTAGACATTACACCTGACATCAGTATGCACATTGAACCTGCCGAATTCAATGACATTAATCAGAACAAAAAAGCAGTAGGTCTTCAATGTAGTATTAAATTTTGAAAAAGAGACAGAATGAAGAAATTATTAGCATTTATTCCAGTATTATTAATCGGATTGACATCTCTCCACGCTCAGAACGTGGACAATATCACTGTTCATGATAAGACAACAGATAGAGAGGACACTATTGAAATTCCGCACAGCCTATCGACTGATGTAGATAGCCTCCTCAACGATTATCGTGCCAAAAGTGCATTATCCGGACCCACCAATTGTGAACAAAAGAATGACAATCCGTTCTTTCCCGACTCCGTATACATAGAACGGCTGTCACAAATGCCTGTTGTCATGGAAATGCCATATAATGACATTGTACGTAAGTTCATCGATCTTTATGCTACAAAATACCGTAAGAAATTTTCTTATATTTTAGGCGCTTCCAATTTCTACATGCCCCTTTTTGAAGAAGCATTAGATGTTTATGGCCTTCCACAAGAGCTTAAATATTTACCCGTTATTGAATCCGCACTCAATCCTAAAGCTGTATCAGCTGCAGGTGCAGTTGGACTATGGCAGTTTATGTTGCCAACCGCTAAAGTTTATAATTTAGAGATCAATAGTTTAGTGGATGAACGACGCGATCCGATAAAAGCCACATGGGTTGCAGCACATTATTTAAAAGACCTCTATTCAATCTATCAAGACTGGAATTTAGTAATTGCCGCATACAACTGTGGACCGACAAATATTAATAAAGCAATACACCGTGCAGGAGGAGTTCGTGACTACTGGAAGATATATAATTATCTTCCCAAAGAGACCCGTGGCTACGTTCCCGCATTTATTGCCGCAAATTATATTATGACATATTATTGCAATCATAATATATGCCCAATGGATGCAGACATTGAACAAAATACAGATACACTACAGATTACTAAAAAAGTCCACTTTCAACAGATTGCAGCTGTTTGTGGAATCAATATTGATCAGATTAGAGCATTAAACCCTCAATATAAACTGGATATAATTCCCGGTGGGGATAAATCATATACACTCCGTTTGCCAATCAACATGATCAGTAACTTTATTGATCGCCAAGATTCTATATATAAGTATCACGCAGATCAGCTCTTTACCAATCGTAAAACGGTAGAGATAGGAGTGACAAACGAAAATGCAACTGTACCATCAACTACAAGTTCAGAGCAGACCACTGAAGTTCCTGCAAAATCTAGTCACAGAAGAGGAAGACACTATAGACATTCGAACAACGATTCAGAAGGTACATATAGTAAGAGAAGAGGCAGAAAGAGCAGAAAAAGCAAGGGAAAGACCTCTGTCAGTGTAAAAGATGGAGATACTCTTTCTGAAATATCTAAGAAAACAGGCATTTCAGTAAAGAAGCTCAAAAAAATAAACCATATAAAAGGCAATAGTATCCGTGCCGGCAAGAAACTAAAGTTGCATAAATAAGAATACGATATCGGGAGATGATAGGTTTCTACATATGCCAATATTATGCATTAATGCATTAAAAAAGGTAAAAGTGTTAAATCACGAAAGAATTTGACTACAAGGTTTCATTTTTTTTAGTAAAAAGGATGAAAGATACATTTTTTATTATATTTGCAAATAAAAGAGAATCCAATGGCTACCGATATTGAAAATAATAATATGAGCGAAAATGAAGAGATGATCCAGCAGGGGTTTCAGGAACTTATAAATGATTACTTGACTAGTATTCATAGAAAGCACACTGAAGTCATCACCAAAGCCTTTAATTTCGCCAACCAAGCACATAAAGGTGTAAAACGGCAATCAGGTGAACCATATATAATGCACCCTATTGCCGTTGCAAAAATTGTATGTAATGAAATAGGACTTGGATCTACATCAATTTCTGCAGCATTGCTACATGATGTGGTTGAAGATACTGATTATACAATAGAAGATATAGAGAATATATTTGGTCCTAAAATTGCTCAAATTGTAGACGGTTTGACCAAAATATCAGGAGGAATATTCGGAGACAGAGCTTCTGCTCAAGCGGAGAACTTTAAGAAGCTGCTTCTCACAATGAATGATGATATCCGAGTGATACTGATAAAGATTGCCGATCGTCTCCATAATATGCGTACACTGGGATCTTTACTTCCCAATAAACAATATAAAATTGCGGGCGAAACATTGTATATTTACGCCCCACTTGCTTATCGCTTAGGACTTAATAAAATAAAAACCGAACTAGAAAATCTAAGCCTGCGTTATGAGCATCCGGAGAAATATGCCGAAATAGAATCCAAGATAAAAGCAGGTCAAGCTCTTCGTGATGAATTATTTAAGAAATTCACCGAACCCATCAGTGAGTCTTTAGAAAAGATGGGATATAAGTTTGATATAAAAGCCCGTATAAAATCGCCTTATTCCATCTGGAAGAAGATGGAGACTAAACACGTTCCTTTTGAAGACATATATGACCTCTTAGCTGTAAGAGTGATCTTTGAACCCCAAAAAACGGAAGAAGAGGAAAATGAATGTTTTGATATCTATGTGAGGTTATGTAAAATTTACCGTCCACATCCCGACCGTTTGCGCGATTGGATAAGTCATCCAAAAGCGAACGGTTACCAAGCTCTGCACGTTACATTAATGAGTAATGAAGGACGATGGATTGAAGTACAAATTCGCAGTCAACGTATGGACGAAATGGCTGAACAAGGATTTGCGGCACATTGGAAATATAAAGCCGGAGAGAAAAGCGAAGATGAACTTGATAAGTGGCTCAAAACAATCAAAGAAGTCCTCAATGATCCACAACCTGATGCTATTGACTTTCTAGATACAATCAAACTTAATTTATTTGCTTCGGAAATATTCGTATTCACGCCCAAAGGAGAAATCAAAACCATGCCACAAAACTCCACAGCACTTGATTTTGCATTCTCTATCCATACATTCTTGGGAAGTCACTGTATCGGAGCAAAAGTTAATCACAAACTGGAACCTCTGAGCTATAAATTAAAGAGTGGAGACCAGCTCGAAATTCTCACATCAAAGTCACAACGAGTCCAATCATCGTGGGTTAACTTTGTAACAACAGCAAAAGCACGTGCAAAAATAATATCCATACTAAATAAGATCCGACGACAAAAAGAGATTGAAGGGGAAGCTCTTTTAACTGATTTTCTAACAAAAGAAGAGGTCAAAAATGATCGATATATCATACAGAAGCTTTACGAATTGCACCAATTCACGAGGAAAGAGGAACTGGTTGAAGCTATCGGTAATCAGACATTGATCTTAGGAGAGATTGATAGAAATGCCATCACAGGGAAAAGTAATACAGGATGGAAACGTTTTATTCCATTTTTGGGCACAGGAAACAACGCAAAAGAACTGCTGAAAAGAGACGACCAGGACAAGGAAAAAGATAACACAAAAATCGACAGGAAGAAGGTCTTAAAATTAACAGAAGACAATACGCAGAGCAATTATAAAATCGCGGATTGTTGCAAGCCTATCCCGGGAGATGATGTTTTAGGTTACATAGATGATGCAGGACAAATAATTATTCATAAACGCCAATGTCCCATAGCCTCTAAATTAAAAAGCAGTTACGGAAATCGTATCATAGCAGCCGCATGGGATACACATAAAACGCTGTCCTACCCCATACCTCTATATCTGAGAGGAATAGACGAAGTCGGTGTTCTCAACAAAGTAACACAAATTGTGTCCAATCAACTGAATGTAAATATTCGCAAGCTCAATATAGATACCAAAGATGGTATATTTGAAGCGCACATATGGCTATATGTACATGATGTTGAAGACATAAAAATAATTATAGGCAATCTTCGAAAAATAAAAGAAATAACGGAAATTAGAAGACTGGATGATTAATCAAGCTCATTCTTTATATCAAGAATTTCCTGTTTAATTTTTTCCAAACGTGTAATCATGCCCAGTTTATCCAGTTCATGGGCTTTATTGTCTGTGATTCTTTTACGGGCCCCATCCAACGTCAATCCTTTCTCTTTCACTAAATGATATACCAAGCGTATTTCCTCAATGTTTTCTTGGGTATATTGGCGATTACCTTTCGGTGATTTATGAGGCCTTATTTGAGGGAATTCTTGCTCCCAATAACGTAATAAAGATTCATTTACTCCAAATACATCAGCGACCTCTTTAATGGAGTAATATAATTTTAAGTTTTTATTAGGATTATAGGACATTATCAGACGTTTTAATAATATTTTCCACAAATATAAGGTCAAAAAACATAAAAACCAGCTATCTTTGCAAAAATATTTTTCCGATTATAAATTGAAAATAAGATAATTGCTTTATGTTGACAGCAAACGAAATTAGAGAATCTTTTAAGCAATTCTTTGCATCAAAAGGACACCAAATTGTGCCATCGGCACCTATGGTTATCAAAGATGACCCTACATTGATGTTCACTAATGCAGGAATGAACCAGTTTAAAGACATTATTTTAGGGAACCAACCGACAAAATTCAAACGTGCCACAGACTCACAAAAATGTTTGCGAGTAAGCGGTAAACACAACGACTTGGAAGAAGTTGGACATGACACCTACCATCAAACCATGTTTGAAATGCTAGGGAACTGGTCATTTGGTGACTACTTTAAAGAAGATGCCATTAATTATGCCTGGGAATTTCTGAATGATGTTGTAAAAATTGATTCAAACCGTTTATACGTAACTGTCTTTGAAGGCGCTCCGGCAGAGAACCTTGAACGAGATAACGAAGCTGCAGAATTCTGGGCTAAACACATATCAAAAGATAAAATTATCAATGGCAACAAGCATGATAATTTCTGGGAAATGGGAGATACGGGTCCATGCGGTCCATGCTCTGAAATACACATTGACCTGCGCACGGACGAAGAACGTGCAAAAATAGATGGTAAATCTTTGGTTAATAAAGATCATCCACAAGTTATTGAGATCTGGAACCTGGTGTTCATGCAATACAACAGAAAAGCTGACAGCTCATTAGAGCCGCTACCCAAACGCGTAATTGATACGGGAATGGGATTCGAACGCCTTTGCATGGCACTTCAAGGGAAAACATCGAATTATGACACGGATATTTTCCAACCATTGATCAAAGCCATAGCACAAATGGCCGGAGTGGAATACGGAAAAGACAAAGATCTGGATATAGCCATGCGTGTGATTGCTGATCACATACGTACCATTGCATTTTCTATCACAGACGGTCAGTTGCCCTCAAATGCCAAAGCAGGATATGTAATTCGCCGTATATTGCGTCGTGCTGTACGTTACGGTTATACATTCCTTGGCTTTAAAGAAGCATTCATGTACAACCTTATCCCTGTGCTAATCAAAAATATGGGAGAGGCATATCCTGAATTAATATCTCAGAAAGAGCTGATCATGAAAGTGACCAAAGAAGAGGAAGAATCTTTCCTTCGCACTCTTTCCAACGGTATTCGTTTATTGGAAAATGTAATGGAAGATAGTAAGAAAGCCGGCAAAAAAGATATTAGTGGTAATGATGCATTCACTTTGTACGACACATTCGGATTTCCTCTTGATCTTACAGAGCTTATTCTTCGTGAAAACGGATTGACTCTTAATGAAGAAGAATTTAATGCCGAAATGGGAAAACAGAAGCAACGTGCTCGTAACGCTGCATCCGTTGAGACAGGTGATTGGATAGAGCTGCAATCAGGCATATCTCAATTTGTAGGATATGACTATACAGAATACGAAGTACATATTCTCCGTTACCGCCAAATAATACAGAAGAAGAAAAAATATTATGAGCTGGTACTTGACAACACCCCATTCTATGCAGAATCAGGTGGACAAGTAGGTGATACAGGTGTATTAGTTCGTGAAGGAGAAACAATTGAGATCATTGATACGAAAAAGGAGAATAATTTAACCATTCATCTCACCACTCAATGCCCTCAAGATCCGGCAGCTGAATTCATGGCATGCGTTGATACAGACAACCGTAACGCATCCGCAGCAAACCACTCTGCCACACATTTACTTGATCAGGCTTTACGCCAAATATTGGGAAGCCACGTGGAACAAAAAGGATCATTGGTTAATTCAAATGAACTACGCTTCGACTTCTCTCACTTCGAAAAAGTGACCGACGAACAACTTCGTGAGGTAGAGCATATTGTGAATGCCCACATACGCGAAAATATTCCACTGGAAGAGAAACGCAATTATCCGATAGAAGAAGCGAAGAAATTAGGAGCGATTGCTCTCTTCGGCGAAAAATACGGAGACAAAGTGCGTGTCGTTCAATTCGGACAATCCATTGAATTCTGTGGAGGTACTCATGTCAGTGCAACCGGAAAAATAGGAATGTTCAAGATTGTGGCTGAAAGCAGTGTTGCTGCCGGCATCCGTCGTATTGAAGCTGTTACCGGTGTAAAGGCAGAAGAACTCATGGAAACATACGAAGATACTGTAAAAGGATTGAAATCTCTTCTCAACAACGTTCCTGATCTAGCATCCGCTGTTCAAAAATCAATTGATGAGAACGCAACATTGAAAAAGCAAATAGACGAGTTCATGAAAGAGAAAGTGATTGCTTTGAAAGAACGCTTACTGAAAAACGTCCAGGACATCAGAGGAGTGAAAGTAATCAAATTCGTAGCAACCATGCCCGCACAAGTCGCTAAGGATCTTGCTTTTCAACTGAACAATGATATACAAGATAATTTCTTATTCATAGCCGGAACGGAAGAGAATGACCGACCGATGCTCACCGTGATCATAAGCAAAGACCTTGTTGAAAAAGGACTCAATGCAGGAAAGATGGTGAAAGAATCCGCAAAACTGATCCAAGGCGGTGGTGGAGGACAACCTTATTTCGCCACAGCAGGAGGACGCAACAAGGACGGATTAAGAGAAGCTGTTGACAAAATATTGGAATTATCAGAGATATAAACATCCATTGAAAACTTAAAAAAAAGAGAATAAATCCAATGATTTTATTCTCTTTTTTTTTGAAGTTATTTTTTTGAAAAACATACCATATAGATAGTCATTAGACGAAACTTTTTATTATTTTTGCAAGATCAATCATTAATTCAAAAAAGGAATATTAAGGTATGAGTAGTGTAAAATGTATTGGAGTCCTAACTTCCGGAGGAGATGCCCCTGGAATGAATGCAGCCATCAGAGCAGTGACCCGCTCGGCTATATACAACGGATTGCAAGTTAAAGGAATTTACAGAGGTTACAAAGGACTAATAACCGACGAAATCGTCGAGTTTAAAACGGAAAATGTAAGCGACATTATTCAGAGGGGTGGTACGATATTAAAAACCGCACGCTGCCAAGAATTCAAAACCCCGGAAGGACGTAAACTTGCTTACGACACCATGAAGAAAGAGAATATCGATGCCCTGGTTATCATCGGAGGTGATGGTTCACTTACAGGAGCACGTTTATTCGCTGAAGAATTTGACGTACCATGTATTGGTTTGCCCGGAACAATTGATAATGATTTATACGGAACTGATACCACTATCGGGTACGATACTGCACTAAACACTATTATGGAAGCTGTTGACAAGATTCGCGATACGGCAACATCGCATGAACGCTTATTCTTCATTGAAGTAATGGGACGTGATGCTGGATTCTTAGCGCTTAACGGAGCGGTTGCATCAGGTGCAGAAGCTGCTATTATCCCTGAGGAAAGCACAGAAGTTGATCAGCTTGAAGATTTAATCAAGAATGGTTTCCGTAAATCAAAGAGCAGTAGTATTGTGCTGGTTGCTGAAAGCGAAATAACCGGCGGAGCAATGCATTATGCTGAAAGAGTAAAAAAAGAATACCCTGAATACGATGTACGCGTTACAATCTTAGGACATGTACAAAGAGGTGGAAGTCCTAGTGCAAACGACCGTATATTAGCATCAAGATTAGGTCATGCTTCTGTTGAAGCTTTACTTGAAGGACAACGCAACGTCATGTGCGGTATGCAAAATTCAGAAGTAGTATACGTTCCATTTACGCAGGCTATCAAGAATCAAAAGTCTATTGATAAGAATTTGGTGAAAGTGTTGAAGATACTTTCAATCTGATAATACACATCTGTGACTAAAAAATAATCCTGCATCTTTGCGGGATTATTTTTTCTATATACAGGACTATCTTATACTTACAAATCTTAAACTACACATTATGGAACGAATCACACTCTCAAACATTCAGTCTTTAAAACCAAATGAGATTTTTGTTTTCGGTAGTAACATTGAAGGAGCCCATGGCGGAGGAGCCGCAGCTTTAGCCTATCACAAATGGGGAGCAATATGGGGACAAGGAGCAGGACTTCAAGGACAAACGTATGGTATTCCCACCATGCAAGGAGGTATTGAAACCATCTGTCCGTATGTTGATGAATTCATTGAATTTGCTCAAAAGCACCCTGAACTCACATTTCTTGTAACACGTGTCGGTTGCGGTATAGCAGGCTTTGCCGATAATGAAATTGCTCCATTATTCAACAAAGCCATTTATATAAAGAATGTTTATCTCCCTGAAGAATTCTGGGAAGTACTCAAAAAATAAACTTATCGGACAGGAATCACTTCTTCCATGTAAATAGCATTCAATGCCCAAGTTGCCACACTATTCGTACTTTCAGGCTGGTAATCGATTGTTTTCAGTCCATGTGGAAGTAATTCTTTCCATGCTTGTGATGCTAACGCCGGATCAGACAGCTCATAAGCAGCATAAGCGGTCAATTTAGGCACGAAAAAGTGCGATCCACCTAATTCATTCATCATCTGAGTATAATGTGCAGCATGATCAAGCCAAGCCTTGTTCCATTCAGGCACATCAACCATCTCCAACATCTCGTTCATCACCTCAAAACCTCCCATTATAGTCATTAGGTGATTTGTATTTTGTATATCAGCATTTCCTTCATAGCTCACTACACCTGTCTTTGGATCATAGCCAAGAACCTTTGGACCTGTAAATAGCCCATGAGGCAAGGAGGCAATGCTTTTCATTCCGGTTACAACCTTATCACGATAGACATTATTACGGGTACGCTCCCACTCTGTCATCCAATTGCCGGCATAAGCCAACCAATCAGGGCCGATCCGCAATCTTGCCGGAGCGGTACAGGGGAATTGCGAACGGGGTTGAGCCAAACGCATAGGATCAATCTTGTATAGCAACTGATCCACATCTTTCTCTGCCGTCATCAAATCACCGCTACGTTCATCCGTAGTCAGATAATAATAAAAGCGATTCCAGGCGGCTTGGCTAATACGGGCTTCTTTGGCTCCACATCCCCAATGACTTACATTATGCCTGCTGCCCAATCCGGCAAGATCTCCAAGATGATACACATCCACTTCGGTTGTATGACGCGTCATCGCTTCAGCCATCTTCCATACATCCGCACGCCCTGTACGCAAGAACGAATACCAAAGCCACATATTCGAAGCTAATTCCGTATTATCCCATGCATAGCCACCTACATCATAAAGCCATACATGACGTGCAGGATCATAAGTATGCATCACATCTCCATAGTTCCAAAATCCATACCAATGATAATTATCTATTGCTTTTTTATAATAGTCCACGAAGGCATTCAGCTGATCTTCAATCATCGCTCTCTTGTCGGTACTACGATCAGGTAAACTCCACACACCAAAAGCATGGCAATCATGTAAATAACCGGGGGTACAAATCAATTGTGGAGAAGAAGAGTTGAACGTAGCAATATTTGACAGAACCGTTGTACCGGGGAAACAAGACATAGGATGCAACATTAACACGCTAGTACGTCCAATACCCAAAGGAGTACTCATCCCTGCCTGAACATCTTCATAAGCTTCCTCCAATCCATGAGCGACATTGTCATAATGCTGCAAATCCATCGCCTCTGCTTCGGGGCTCCATAGCCACACGGTGAGTCGTGAAGAAGAAGTGCGAGCACTATCAACCTGCAAAGAAGACGGGTATGATTGCCAGAAATTTTGCAACGTAACTCCCAAACCTCCTGAAACATCCCCCACAAAGGCAAAACCGGATGAACGCTTACCTGTGAATGTTCCAATCCAAGGATTAATCCCCGTAGCTTGTTTGCGAATTGAAAATGCATCGGAATTCAATTGGGATAATCTGTATCCGCCCCATGAAGCCCAATGATCTATCAAATCCCGTCCTTTCTCATCAAATGTTTTATATTCAGGAACCCTCTGTCCTGCCAATTGCTTTTCATATAATCCAGGTTGCAACACTCTACGTCCAACCAATGGTTGCACCGGTTCACTCCACACACTATCACCATCAGCTGAAAAAGCGACATGCCTGTTATAAAGGGCTTCGCGTAAAGGTACTTCAAACCGCACGCCCAAACCTTTAATATAATCATGATTTTGATCACCGTCATAGATAATGGTATGCACCAAACGTATCTGTTCGCTCCCTGCATAAAAATAAAGTCTGACTACAAAAGGTAACCATTTCCGTTCCTTATTGCAATGCATGCCTTCTATCTTTATTACGCTCTTTACTTGTCCGGACTTCTCCACAGTCATTTTAGTCACCTCACTTTGATAATCTCTATATGTGTAGACGGCTTGATCACTCTGAATGTAGCGGCTCTCAGTCCGACAAATTAGCTCAGCGGCACCGGCCACACGTGTATGGTTATAAACGATGCTGTCAAAGAGACAATGACCGACAGTAGAAAGGTAAGCGGAAATCAGGCCTGTGTGTACAACAATATGCCCATTACTTTGCTCCACTATCAATTTGCTCTTTCTCTTTTCATGAGACTTTACTCCGACACGCAAAATCAATGAGTCACTCTTTCCCGGAGCATTTACTGCAAAACCGCCCCACTTCACCGAGCCGTCAGACCAATATGCCATAGGCCGAAAGTCTGTAGCGGCAGCATTCCCATTCGAGTCTGCCAGAGAAAAAGAAGTATCACTCTTTACGCGTCCTTTGGTGAAAGGAACACCAAAACTAACAGGAGTTGCAACCGTTGGAGCAGTCCCTATCCAATGTAAAAGTATAGGAGAAGCATTTACATCCCCCAATGAAGTGACTTTGAAATGCGCTACTTTTGTATGCGACAAAGTAGTACGGAAGCCGAACCAACCCGACTTTAATGGATGTGAATCATTGAAATCAACAATGCGTTCACCGTTTATCTCATAACTTGTCTTATTGCCACGGCTCATAATACGAATATGATACCATTTATTCGGCTTCAACAAATGATCCCGATCCGTATATTCACACAACACATTCGGACGTATTCCCTTTGAAAGAAAGCCATCATAGTCGCCATCATATCTACGAAAACGAGTCGTTTTATTAGAATTACCGCCATAACCTAGATAATAGGTCTGCAAAGAATAGCAACGATCAAACACGCCACTTCGCCAATCCTTCCGCTTGAATATATTATTTGGATTATGAGGATCTGATGCCATCCAAAAACAATTTAGGTCACTCAAACGATCTCCTGTTCGTCCTTCATCCATCACACACGCATCATACTCGATGCACACGTCTCCACATAGCTTCTGCTTCCACCACAAAGTCAATCCTTTGGGAGCAAACAATTCCACTGTATCTTTTTTGAAGGAAGCACGATAGTCGGCAGACTCTGATTCCACAATCCAATTTGTTTTCTGTGCCCACATCGTTATGGGGCCAAGTATGAAAAACATCAATAGTACGAAACGTCGGTTATACATAATTATTAAAATATCATTATCTCTATACCACAAAAGTATAATATCTTTTTGTAAAACAAAAGATTTACTCTTCATTAAAAACTAAATACACTTTGAATTCAAACAATTACGAATTTTTACTATTTTTGTAAAAATAGTTGGTGAGTTGCAAAGTACTCATGAAACAAAGCGATTGATTCTGATTACAATATCATCATTAGTGTAATAATTGTGTAATCACTTTTATAAATTTGATGAGATTTCGCTCCTATTTTGATTACATTCGAAGAGAATTCATAAAGCATAATAACCTGCTTTCAAAAAGATATTGAATCAAATAATAAGGATAAAGAAATGAAAAAGATCATTCTCATTTTGTGTATTGCACTGTTGTCCGGTTGCATCTCAATACTAACGCCGAAAAAAGAGAACTATGTGCTTACATATAATATGGAATTGTCGGAAGTAAAAATGAATGACACGATAATGCCTTTACCTGAAAGCGGCATGTCATATGAAGACAGTTCTATCAACGTAAGCTTTAAGCAAGAATTGACAAATTTAGTTTTGTCTATAGGCAACATCACAAATGATGCCATAAATCTCGATTGGGAGAAATCTTCATGGGTAGATACAAACAGCATCGCTGAAAGATTCATGCGAAGCGGAGAGAAATACAGTGAAAGAAACGATAAGCAAGACGTGCTTTCAATACCGGGCAACTTCACGATATCCAATAAAATAACGCCCAACCACTTAATCTTTTATGACAAAGACCTCGGGTGGAGAGAAAAAGATCTTTTTAGATGGACCAATAAAAACTTAGACAAGATAAGATCAATAGAATCATCTTACGGCAGTAAATCTGTGCATGTAACACTTTGCATAAAAATAAAGGAGAAAGAATGTCATTACGATTTTAAGTTCAAACTTATAGATCCCGTCATTCAATTTAAAGGGAACCCTATTAATCCGGAAACGATCAAACAAACCAAATAACCTGTGACACGAATCAATCTAGGCATTGACCCACGTAACCTCACTGATGAACACCTGTTGGCTGAACACAGAGAGATCAAACGCATTCCCTCTTGTTATGTGAAAGCAAAAGCATCGGGAAGTATAAATCGAATCCCTGAGAAATTTTGCTTAGGTCGAGGGCATGTACTTTTCTTTATAAACAAACCTTATATCACGTTGCCTCGCTATCAGAATCTCCTAAGTGAATGTAAGCGAAGGGGATTTAATGTACAAGACTACTCTACAAATTGGGACATATACCCCAACATTCTCCCATTAGAACTATATCAACCAACCGAAGAAGATAAGGCAATCATTATCCATCGCATTACCGAAAAAATAGTAAGCAGTAGCAAGTCTTATTTTCATTATGAAGGGAAAAATATCAGTAAGGAATATGCCATCAATTTGCTAAAAAATGAGCCTTAGTTCCAAAGTTCCACCTACCCCTCCCCCTTTTTTACACTTTTTATTAATCATTCATAATCAGCAGTTTAAATGAATTCTATTTTTGCGAAGTCCTTTTTGGGAAAAAGCTCCTCACGACTGTATTTTAGGAGCAAATTAATTTACAAAACACTGATATACAACATTTTACAAGGAGCTAAACAAGTTCTCATTGCTTATTTTTCATCATGTTTGAAAGTTCCACACTTTGAACTGGTGAAACTTCTGTGGAACGAAGTATTTTTGCCGTTTACGGCAAAGTTCCAACTATCGTTCCACTTGTGAAATAGGGTGAAACTTGTAATAAGATGTTAATAAGCTCCGAAAGTTTTGTTAGACTACAAGTAATCAATTAGTTATACTAATAGTATATATACTATATAATAGTATTATATATAGTAATATTACATATAATCACTATATACCTATAATGCATAGTTTATATCTCACTCTCAATAAGCGAGTTACAAAATTCACTTTCCGGGAAGAGGGGCAGGTGGAACTTTGGAACTAACGATTTGTTCATTTATGTATCTTTTACTAAAATAGCATCTAGCTAGTAGCAATAACATGCTGTCTTTGTCCTAATAATATTGCCCGCCGACTATCTTCCATCTACAGGCCTGCAATCTTCCAACTACCCGCGGGCAGTGATCAAACTACAGGCCTGCAGGCAAACAATTACTCGCCTGTAAGTAGAAGATTACAGGCGGGCAAAAAAAAGAAACAAGACAGTGTAAAAAAACAAGCAAACAAAAAAGAAAGAGGAAAAAAGGATTCTCTCATTCTCCCTTCCGGCCTTCATGGAAAAGCGTTAAGCGTAGAGCCATCTTTGGGCGTTAAGAAACGAACACGTTTAAGTGAGCGTAGCGAGGGCGTTTGTTCGTTTTAGCACAAAGATGGCTCGGAGTAGCTTTGGAATGACAGACGGCACTTTTCTTTTTTTGGTTCTTCTTTTCTTTGGGTGTCCAAAGAAAAAAACGAACAAGCAAGCAGCCTGGCAAAGCAAATAACAAGAATAATCAATGATAAAATCCAATATAACCCACAATAATCCCCACAACACCCCTCATCAATTTTATGAATCCACAAAAAAACAACCAATTCCCATACTAAAACAAATCACTTTATAAAGAAAAATATAATCCACAAAAAACAACAAAACTAACAAAAACTACACCTTATTATATAGAGCCCCAATAAACCGCCACTAAAACAATAAAAATAAGTTAAAAACAAAGAATAGTTATGTAGCAATCAAAAAACTATTTATCTTTGACTCCTGAATCAAGTAGAATGTAAATATTTTCAGAAAAGCGATTATGAACGAAAGCTCAATAAACATAAATAATATAAATATAGTTGCATGTTTGGAAGAAATTCCTAACACACACACACACACACACACACACACACACACACACACACACACACACACACACACACACACCTGGGCGCGCATTATAGGAAATAATTTTCCACCCTTATTCACCTTTTCTCTTTTATTTTCTTCTTTCCACTCATTTTTAAACCTCTTTTTCAATTATCGCATAGTATTTCTCACAATATTCTTGTGGATATACTCCTCACATAGCAATTCACAACATCTAGCTGTGAAAAGCAACTTGTTGTATGATGCTGCAGCTATTCCGTCCTTTGGAATAGAAACCAAAATAGCAAAATCCACCACATTAGATATATCGGGTACGTATGACCCGATCACCTTTTCAAATAACCGTAAATGGAAGAACTGGACCGTGCAACCTGAATTGCGCCGTTGGGGCTGTGTGCCCTTTTCCGGAATGTTTGTCGGAGTGAACGCCCTCGCGGGAGGATTCAACCTGGCAAATGTGTCTTTTGCCAAAATTGGAAATAAACGCATTCAGGGCACATTTTATGGCGGAGGGCTTACTCTAGGCTACCATAAGATCTTATCTCCACGGTGGGGCTTAGAAAGTGCCTTCAGCGCCGGATTTATTCATACGGACTACTCCCGCTATCGATGTGGAAGTTGCGGATACAAAGAAATGAACTTTCATAAAGATTATGTAGGGCCGACTCGGCTCTCCATTTCACTCGTATATATGATCAAATAAAAGGATAAGCGTAAAAAATAAGCAATATGAATATTTGCAATACAAGAAAAACAAAACAGCTGTTGCTGTTGCTGGCACTTTGCTGTGGTGGCGGCGGAGCAGTCTACGGGCAAGTTGCTTATAAGGGACAGCTCTATATCAACAATGAAAGCTTTCAACGCCAAGGCGACTTGCTGCACGTGTATATGAAAGTCAGTTACGACAATGCAGCCATCGGCTCAGGTGAATCGCTCACTTTTACTCCGGTACTGAAGACAGACAGCAATATTGTCCATCTATCCTCAGTAGTAATCAATGGTTACCGCAAAGAAAAAGCGGAACGCCGTGCAGCGGTGCTGCAACATCGCCGTCGCAGTAATGTAGCCGTAGTAGTGAGAGAAAGTCATACAGGCAAACGTTCATTTATTTACAATACGACCATTCCTTACAAGGATTGGATGGAGAACGGCTCTGTTTATGTAGAAAGCGAAGAGTGCAATTGCAACGGACACAGGGCTCACATTTACGAAGATCGTGTATTAGCGAGTATTCCCTTCACCCATGAACCCAAAGAGTCTGTGGATCCATTGGTTAAAAATGAAAGTCTGCTTGCTTGGGTACAATTCCTAAGACCTGAAGCACAAGAGGGCAACAGCTTTGCAAAGAGAGGTGTTATCTCTTGGTACAGAGACAAAGGATTAAGCAATTTAAGTGAGAACAAACAGAACCGTTCGATCTTCGACATCATTTCAGCTGATATCAAGAACGCTTTACAATATTACGGCACCACGTTGACGAAAGTAAACGTAACGGGCTACGGTGCACCAATAGGCGACTATCAAAAGAATGAAACGCAAGCAATGGAGCGCTCGCTTTCATTAAAGCGTTGCTTAATGGGCAATCATTTAACGAACAAGAACTCCTTGGAGGTAACCTGGGTGACAGAGGATTGGGATAGTATTGCAGCTTTGGTAAGCAACAGCAACATGTCTTTAAAGGAAGCAGCACTAGATATTATCAAAAGTGTGGATGTAGTAAACGGTCGTGAGAAAGTATTGGAAGACCTGAACCACGGTGTGCCTTACGAATACATGCGTCATAATATATTTCCACAAGTTTGTCGTGTCGCATATACATTGAACTTTGATCGTCAGGGTATGGATGCTCAGACCGGTCGTTTGATGGTGAAGAACAATCCTTCAACGATGTCATTGAGTGATTTCTACACCGTGGCAATGAGCTATAAAGCTGGTTCACGTGAATTTAACGACATCATGGACTTGGCAGCCCGCCTGTTCCCTGATAACCCGGAAGCCAATATAGATGCAGCCGCAGTGGCTTTAACTCGTAGAGATACCAAACTAGCACGCAAATACTTGCTTCGTTGGCAGACAGATCCTAGGGCTTACAATAACATGGGGTTGCTTTATCTGTTGGAAGGTAACAAAGACAAAGCAGAGGTTTACTTGCAAATGGCTCAGGCAGCCGGTGTGGAACAAGCAAGTACCACGTTGAAATATATCAAAACGATTAAATAAAATCAGCTAACCATTAATCATCAATAATAATATTTGCGATATGAAAGTCTACAATTTACTAACTGCTTTGATGCTGTCTATGAGCTTGTTCTCTTCGTGTGCTTGCGAAGAGGATACTGCTACAGATGAGTCTGCGGTTATTAGGTTGTCGTTGGGTACGGGTGCAACGAAAACGAATGCAGCCATACCAGCGGATAATGGAGGAACAGTGGGGGCAAACGAAGGAAAGATAAATACCGTTTGTGTAGGCATCTTCGACAGTTCCGACTATTTGCTGACTCTCCATGAATATACCTATAGCGGCGATGAAAGTATACTCACCACGACTAGAGCGAAACAGATTGTGGTGGCAGCGAATGTACCGACAGGTCAATTCAAGGATGTGAGCACACGAAGCGGATTCTTAGCCAAAGTGCAAAGTCTGGCGTATACCTCCTCAGCCAACGGATTGACGGATGCAAATAAAACAAACGCCAACAGCCAGACACTGACAGCCCTTCCAATGTCGGCACAATTGACACTTTCTTCTACATTGAGTAGCACCACGACAACCAATCAATCCTTGACGTTGTCGCGAGTGGTGTCACGAGTGGTGTTGAAGAGCTTTACGGTCGATTTTGGTTCCACAGTACCTTTTGCCGGTGCCACGTTTGTACCGAAAGAGATTTTCATGTACAATGTAAATGACCGCTACCAGTGGACAGGTACAGCCTCTTCGTCGGCAACAAATTTGTCGGGTGAAATCACAAGCGGAGTTGCCGGTTCTTTGGTCGCTTCATCTTCATCAAATACGGCCTACCTGAGTAGTGGCTTGCTGAATATGACCGGAGCAGCAGGTACAAAAACCTATTTGTCCACAACAGATAATCCGTATTTTTTCTACGTATTTCCGCACAATGCTACGACACCTACTAAGTTGGTGATCAAAGGAATTTATTATCCCAAAGGCGGATCGGAAACAACGGGTGAGGTGATGTATTACCCGATTATTATCAATCATTCGCAAACGGGAACAACGATAACGGATACGGATAATAAACAATACCAAGATGGAGCAGCCTATTCAAAAGATTCGCAATTGGCAGCTAATACGACGTATAATTTGAGCGTAACGATTCAAGGACGTGGTGTGACGGATGTAACACAGGATATAACGCCTTCAAGTGCGACGGTGACAATGACTGTGGCGGGTTGGATACCGGTGACATACCCGGCTAGCACATTTACACCGGCTAAGGCTTATCCGGGAAACTACTATTACAATGATGGCTCATGGGGAACTAGTGCCTCACCTACGGATGGACGAACGGCTATTGGGGTGGTTTTCTCTAATCATACAAGCGCTGCGGATAAATCTCACGGATGGACACATGGGTATGCAATGGCATTGACTAATGCTGCATCGGGTATAAGTTGGTCTTCAAGCTCAAATGCTTCCACGCAAGAATCCGCTTCAGTGATCAGTTCTCTTTCAAATTTCGAAAATGATATGGATGGATATGCTTATAGCCAAGCAATATTAAATAAAGAAAAAACGAATAATAAGTTAAGTTCTTTCAGTACAGATTATCCAGCAACCTATTATGCTCTAAATTATGGAACAACTAGTATAGGAGGGACTCAATATGCAGCTCCTACGGCTACAAATAATAGTGGCTGGTATTTGCCAAGTAGCGGTCAATGGTATTTGATTGCAACAAATTTGGGAGGAACATCAGGTACAATAACATCAGGTGTAAATAGTGATGGTCTCACATATTGGTATTATCCGAGTGCGGCTTCTTCAACGGCAAGTACAATAAATACTAATTATTTAAGCAAAGTAAGCGGGAGTGATTTGATGGTATTTCCTTCAGATACTGGCCATTATAATTGGTTTTGGCTTAGTAATGAGATGAGTGCTTCCTACGCTTGTGGCATAGGATTCAGCTATGATGGACGCCTCTATCTGGGATCAGGGGTTAAAACGTATGTGGTTAGTTATACTAGAGCACGTTCAGTTTTGGCATTCTAGGTATAATGAAATATCGCATAAGTAATTGCTTAATAAATAGTTATGGAATATATAATAAAAGAGTGCTTCGGCAATAGAACCAATGGTAAAGTGCATTATGAACAAAGACAAAAATAGTCTGATGAGAATAAACCTCGAAGAATGTACATGCAATTCTTAGAGAAATAGAATATTAAAGAGATAAACGGAATCAATATTTAAAATTAAAACGTATGAGAATCAATAGATTATTAATTGCAGGTATCGTGTCAGTCGGTTTATTGACATCCTGCGCAAGTGATGAAGAATCAGGCGGTGGCACAAGTAGTCCTGCTGTAGTAAATTTATCGTTAGCTACCAATGGAGCTACTAAGACAAATACGGCATTTCCCGGAGGTGGAGACACCGGAGGAACAATAGGTTCATATGAAGGAACTGTGAAAAATATAAGTGTGGGACTATTTGATGATAAAGACTATAAATTGACATTGGATGATTATGATTATTCGACAAATGGTAATCCCCGATCTATAACGACGACGACAAGAGCAAAAAAAATTGTAGTGGTAGCTAATGTTCCGTTACTAAGTCAGTTTGCTTTAATAACAACAAGAGTCGGATTCTTGGGTACTGCACCGGCATTATTAGAATACACAACAAGTACTGATGGTACATCTTATTCTGATAGGATTAAGGTAGGTTCGCAACAACCTACGGGACTTCCTATGTTTGCAGAAGATGATACTCAATTATCTTCTTTAGGTACTTCGTCATCTGCAGCCCCAAGTGTGCCTTTGCATCGTGTGGTGGCACGTGTGGCATTAACTCAACTGGCAACGGATTTTTCTAGTACTCCTTATACGGGTGCACAATTTATACCCAAAGAGATATTCATGCACAAAGTGAATGATATCTATTCATGGGACGGAACAGCGTCCGGTTCCGTATCAACGGTAACAGGTGAATCAACTACAAGTATTTTAGGATCAATCGGGAATGGTACATTAGGGAATTATGCCTATTTGAGTAGCGGCATTTTGGATTGGTCCGGCAATGCAACGGCAAATCAATTGACGACTGAAAATCCTTACTTCTTCTATGTCTTTCCGCATACGGCAACTACTCCTACAAAATTGGTGGTGAAAGGTGTATTTATCCCAGCTGGAAAAACTCTTGAAACAGATGGAGAAGTGATGTATTACCCAATTATAGTAAATCACACACAAACAGGTACAACGATCACGGATGCGGATGGTACATATAAGGATGGTGCAGCTTATTCAAAAGATTCGCAACTTGCAGCAAATACTTGCTATAACATAAAGTTGAAGATACAGGGAAGAGGAGTGGATAGCCCCGACAAAGACCTGATTCCGGCCACTGTTTCTGTCACTTTAACGGTTGCAGCATGGGCAACCACCTCTCAAGATACAACAGTTAAATAATCAATAGATTTACCTATAGAATGAGATATTCTTCGACATTAAAACTTCCGTTACTGCCTATTATGCTGGTGCTGCTTGCTACATCGTGTGTCAATGAGGACAATAGCAATTGCGTGCAGTATGCTATTACCACTCAATTGGTGGATAAGAAGGGAACCGTATTGTCTGACTCTACGGTAGGGAATGTGAAGGCGTATCTCTTTTTAAACAATAAGTTTGAACGGATCGTCACGGCTGAAAGCGGTGGCAAATATCTGATCAGCTTTGATGGTAATGCCAAAGCGACTTTGGTCGCATTCGGCAATATGAACAGCGACAGTGTGAGCATCCATACGCCTAATGAGGGGGACGATATCAGTACTATTTCTGTGGGGCTGTTATCAACTCGCAGTAGTACAAGCTATTTCTCCTCACCGACGTACCTGTTTTACGGTAGGTTTGACTATACCTCGGTCTCAAAAGGGAGCACAACTACGGCATTGTTGCCGATGTACAACCAGCATGCACGGGTGCATGTGGTGGTGAAACATTTGCAGACACAATTCGGCAGCGGCAACTATCAAATTGTATTGCAAGGTTTCCGTGATGCGATCACATTCGATGGAACCATTACAGGAGATTCAGTGACTTATTCGCCAAGTGCAGCATTTGATACGGATGACAATTACACATCGGAGAGTATCAATACATTGCCTACGAAATCGGATGAGTATGTGACGGTATCTATCTACAAAGACGGTGAATTATTTTGGCAAACGTCAACGGATTCCGACGGAAACAAGGTGACGCTGGCAGCCGAGGATGATAAATGCTTCGTGATAGACGTGGAGAGTATTAATGTTTCTATGCAGGTCATGCCATGGAGTGAATATGTGGAGCAAGACACCACATTGAAATAAATCATTGAAATGAATAATGCTAGAGGTGTAATTAAAAATATTGAAAGAAATGAGCGTTGATCTCATACATTTGATTCTTGTATTGTTATTTGTCGGATTCCCGTGGGGATGCCAGTCCCCGCGGAAACCGGCAATAACAATTACTAAAAAGAAGAAATAAGAACGAACAAAGAGAAGACTAAAAAGATGACAACAAAAAATAATATACTGGGTGGTTGGATAAATGCCCGTAACAAAAAACGAGTGATTCGTAAGGAATCCTCGATAGATAGTAGAGAAAGAAACTTGATTTATATTTATAATTGCTTATAGAACTATTGTAAAAATGTATTTAACAATAGAAATTGTTCGTCAATCCTCCGCAGTGATGCGGGGAATTGATTTTTCAAAAGTAAAACAAGAGAAATGTAGATTTTTTTTATGAACAAGAAAATAATAAATAGATATATAAAACGTGGATATGCAAGTATAGGGAAATGGATAGGGGTATTACTTCTTCCTTTGCTGTTCTCCTCTTGTGTGGACGATTCCGTGACGAGCGGCTCCACCACAAGCAGCGACAGCACACAGGTACGCCTCACATTCAACCTGCAACAGCAAACTTCATTGACACGCTCCCTCTCGTCCACCGGCACCAGTGAAAGCCAGGTGGATAATATTAATGTGCTTATATTTGATGGTAGCAATAATAACAGCAAGTTGATCGGAAGTACTTATCAAACATACGGCACATCTCAAACTTCCTCATTTACAGTGACTGTACCCACTCGCGTGGCTAGCAGTTGCACAATCTATGCAGTGGCAAACTGGGCTTCAAGCAATTTGGCAGATGTCGCCACGATTAATGACTTTAAACAAAAATATATATTGATGTCTTCTGCTTCCACATTGGGAAGCGGTAGCAATATGGTTATGTTCGGTCAGACGAGCGGTGTGACCATTTCTGCCACAGCAGCATCAAACACCCCAAGTATTACTTTAACACGATTAGGTTCGAAAGTGACATTCAATATCACGCCTGCAACGGGCATTACCATTACGGGGTATCAGTTGTGTCACGTGCCGATGTCAAGTTACCTGACCAACGCAACAGATAGTACTCATTTTAATCCGAGTGCAACCTATGGGGATTTTACTTCTGTGTCGGGACTGGGTAGTACAACCAAAGTAAGCCCTTGTTATTATATGTATGAGAACTTGGTTGGTCGGAAATCCGGTGCAACATCCTATTTTTCTCGTAGTGCATCTAATGCTCCTACTGATGCTACATATCTACTCATTTATGCACAACAACGTGATAGTTGTTGGCATGCGATTTATCGCATTTATTTAGGTGGTAGAGGAACCAATGATTATGCCAATTACAATATATACCGTAATTACAATTGTACTTATAATATACATATTGACGGAGCCGATGCTGCTGATGTGAGAGTTACTTATTTGATACCAAAAATAGGAGATTACTACTATAGTGATGGAAATTGGAGTGATGGAACTGTTGCTCCTATTTCTGGTAAAACTTTAATTGGAATTGTTTTTTCTACTCGCATTAGTAGTCAAGAGCAAGCAAAGGGATATACTCATGGATATGTAATGGCATTGAAGGATGCAAATAGCGGAAGTACAACAACATGGGGATCGTATGGTACGGATACCTCTTTGCCTAATTACACCACATGTGCTGGATATTATGGTGATTTAAGTAGTGGCTATGTAGGTACGTATACAAATGGTATGGCAAGTAATAGTACTAGTTATCCGGCATTTTATTACGCAAAAAACTATTCTGTGACAGCTCCTTCAAATAGTAGCGGATGGTATCTACCTAGTCCTGGTCAATGGTGGGACGTGATGACTAATTTGGGTGGAGTAAACTTGAGCAGTTATCAAAGTAGTTCAAGTTCATCTTTTGGTGTATCTGCAAGTGCAGCACTAAACACAATAAATGGATATTTTACAAGTGCAAGTGGAACAGGATTGAATAGTTCTAATTGTTATTTGACAGCGGCGGAGTATAATAGCAATATCGGAGTCATTGCTAACTTCGATGGCAGCAGTGTCAACCTAGGTATCGGCTATAAATCCAATGCCTACTTGGCTAGATCTGTCTTAGCTTTTTAAGTGCGACAAGAAGTGGTATAAATAATTACTTAACAGATAGTTATGAAATATTTGATTAAACTGATTGTTCCGTCAATTAAGCCAACGAAGACGTGCATTTTGAGTAATCAGCTTGTACGAAGCTCTCCTGAAAGAGCTGTCCTTCGCAAGAGGAATAGAAGTAGTAAGACCGATAAAATGGTCAAAAGAACAAGTTGAAAGCAACAATAAAAAAGAGCGAAGTAAAGAAGTAAAAAGCGATATAAATAATAAAGTAATAAACAATTATAAATAGTAGACATTATGGCGAAATTAAATGATCAGACGATCAAAGAACAAGAATTGATCAACAAACAGGAGGAAAGCGGAAATGAAGTGTTGTGCCTAATGAAAATAGGGTTCTTCTTTCATGCATACAATGCGGGTGCTTACGCTTTGGCACGAGTAATGAAATATCGTGTGGCGCGAAAAGTGCGCAGGAGTGGTTTGGAACTGATGACCGCAGGTTTCCCGTCAGATAATTTGCCCTCGGTATTGGAGTGCATAAAAGCTGCGGGTGGACGTATATTGTCGCAAACAGATGATAGGATAGAATTTACCGGAATAGATTGCACATCGGAAGGAATCATCGTAGTGGAGCAGGAAAAGAAGCCGAAGGTGCCTGCAGGATCTCCTCAAGAGACGGAATTGGCAAAGATCATCCGTTCGTATGATCTGCTACATTCAACCCCACTGGATGCCATTACTTTTATAGGTAGGTTGCAGGCGTTGGTGAGCCAATGAAAACAAACTTATGCTGATGACTATTTCAAACTAACTAAATAATAGAAATGATTTTATCAAGATTTATACTACGATGTGAGAACGAATGTTTCAAAGAACACGTATATGAAAGAAATGGTATAAAACAACAATAATATTTATTTACAAACTGCCTGTAGATTGCGCTATATGATGAATAGTACGACCTGCAGGCTCTTTTTATTAATCGAAGATGCAAAAACAAGAAAAAGAACAAAGCCCGGCGATAACCGGAACTGCTGAAGAGTATGTATTTATTTTAAAAAATGTTTTGAAAGAAATGAGTGATTCGGATATCGTGGAAAAAGCAGTAAGGGATTATTTTAAAAAGAATCCGATCACGTATGATTCGGTATTGAAATCAACCATAGAAATAAGAGTAATAAGGGACGAAAACGGCAAACCGATCAGGGGATTCTATTCATTTCTATACGGTGTGATAAAGGTAATGTATGACTACTATATAGAGAAATACGATTCGCACGGAAATAAAATAACTCAAAAACTGTTCGTGGAGCAAATCGGATTGTTTTTCAACTGTGATATGACCTATTTTAGACCGGATGTGTATCGTTTAAAAGATTATCCCTGTTGGGTGAGTCTGAAAGAGACGATAGAGGGATGTATTAAGAGCTAAATAAATTTTTTTATTGTTCTTCTTCCGGCTCGTTGGGCGATTCTGCTAATTTGCTGATGATGTGAATAAATTCTTTAGTAGGCTCAATGAGCGGGAGTACATCTTCCTTTTCCAATGAATAAGAATCATTATAATCTCCTGTAAGACGCAATGTAAAAAGTTGATTATAGAGTTTCCCATATTTACGTTCAACTATACCATTTTTTATAAAATGCAATCCAAAAAGTTGGATGACTCCACTATGTGTTTGTGCTGTGTGACCGTTGCAGATAAGAAGAGCTGATACAGCATAATATGCCGCATAATAAAGTCTATTTGCTGTAACTTCCCAATAACCCATTTGTGCATTTCCTTCAGCATGCATTACAGCTGTGCGAGCCTTTTCGAGTCGATAAGTTACTATTTGGTTGCGTTCTTCGCTACTTAAACTCATAGGGCAAATCCTTCCTTCATTACATTCTTGTAAAATAAAGTGAAACTATTTTTACTCCATTCTTTTAAAGTATAAAGAACTGGATTTATTTGTTCTCCTATTTCCCATCCTAATTCACGTATGGGATAGGCAACATCGTCATAATCTTCAGTTGTTAAATGTGGTTTGTCCACAAGTATAAGTATGTCCCAATCACTGTCAGGACCAGCGGTACCACGTGCTTGTGATCCAAATATAATGGCCTTGGACTCAGGAGAAATTTTCTTGAGTGTTTCCCGAATAGAATTGATAATTTTTGTTTTATCCATACGCTTTGTGTGTTAAGGCTTATTACCAGGACAAATATAAAAAGAAATATTGTAAATGCCAACTAATTGATTGAAATCGGAGGAAAATGGATGTAATTTATGGATATGTTTGTTAACGTATATTATATTCGCTGTATACAAATTGTTTTGTATACAGCTGTTCAAAGAAAAATCCAATACTATTGCAGCGCTTTTGGGAAAGTCCCGAAGGTGCTGTTTTCTTTTGTAAATCCCGGGAGCAAAAGTGGCAGCTGTTTTATGAATCATCTAAGTATAATAAAATGGAAACTGAAAATAGTAAAGAAACTGTCAATAGAGAAATAACCGAGTTGCGATGCTCTTCCTTTTACGGCCCGATCAGTAATGTGAAATCCTATGGCACGGAGGCTTTTTCTGAACTGTGTGAGCGAACCAAAAGTAATAAGTACAAGAAGCAAATAGAGGCAATGCGTGCAGAGCCGGATCCCAAGAAACAGTCGGCTATGAAATCAAAGCTCGATTATTTCACACCCTCGGTGATTTGCACGGAACGCAAAAGTAGTTGCATCACCGATTTTAGTGGAGTGATCTGCGCTGATTTGGATGGTAAGGATAATCCGGGCAAGACTCCTCAACAGATGCGTGTAACGGTATTGAATGATCCGCTGCTGCATTCGTTTATGGCGATTGTGAGTTCTTTAGGGAAAGGGTTGAAGGTAATGTTTCGCTATGATCCGAAAGCTGCCACAGTAGAGGATTATTCACATGCGATCATGCAGTATTTAGCTGATGTGTGCCACTTGAAAGCGGACAGGGCTTGCTGTGATCCTACCCGTGCTTGTTTTGTCTCTTATGATCCGCAGGCTTATTTTTCGACTGCCGGACTGATGTGCGGAGTGGATGTAAATATCTGGTTGACTCGTTACAAGCAGTTTCAAGGAGTGCCGGAGAAGATTCCGGCAAATGCCTCTTTTAAGTATTCGCCATCGAATGTTTCTTCCTCGAATACTTCATCATCAGGTGAAATATTACCAAGTACCCCGTCGTCAACTCATTTATCGAAAGCGGATTTATTGGATAATGAGGCTGCTCTTCCAGCTGATTCCTTAGAGAATAAATGTACGGATGAACAGTCGCAGCTCGCCCATGTACAAGTGGTGGCAGGTCGTATTGACAGGGATATAGCACCTAACTATGAAAATTTCTTGCGCTTGGGCTTTTCTTTAGCGACCTTGGGCGAAGCAGGTCGACCTATCTTTGAACATTGCTGTTCGTATTATAAAGGTGAACAAACTCGTGATCTAAATAAATTTTTCATGAGTTGCATACACCAGAAGCGGGATGGCGTAACGATTGCTACTTTCTTTCAGCTTTGCAGGGAAGCCGGGGTGGATATAAGTAACCCTTGCGCTGATGCGGAAGAGGTGGATATGGTGAATGAGATGAAGAGGCTGCCGATGTTTCCTGAATGGGTCTTCGACCAGTTGCCTCCGTTGTTGACTCAAATCGTATCACATGTTGATACGGTTGCAGAAAAGAGTATGATATTGATGACTTCGATAACTACGATAAGCTCTTTACTTCCAAACTATTACATGCGTTATGGCAAACATCGCATG
>Ga0302162_10000057_pt1 | contig 36749 bp, 27 predicted proteins | sample I_Fen_E2_2_FD_193501 | JGI IMG/M metagenome (GOLD analysis project Ga0302162, IMG submission 193501) | Peat permafrost microbial communities from Stordalen Mire near Abisko, Sweden - I_Fen_E2_2 | ecosystem: Environmental > Terrestrial > Soil > Wetlands > Permafrost | place: Sweden: Abisko...
TACTTTTTCCATCATCCACACTTCCTGCCGTGCTGAATCTCAGCAATTCCATATCTAAATATCCTGTAGTATCTTTCATTTTCAATAGTGTAATAAAACGACCCCTAACCCCTAAAGGGGAATTTAGTTAGTTTTGTCTAATTGTTTCTCTATAGTTCTATATTATTTATCTAATCCTGTTGAAAACAAGGTCTTATTTTCGCAGAACTGAAAGTTTTAGAAATAACCTGCTTTTTTGCGATCTTCCATTGCTGCTTCCGAACGTTTATCATCTGATCGTCCACCGCGTTCGGTTATACGCGAACTGGCTATTTCACCGATAATATCTTCGAGCGAATCTGCCGACGAAAGCGTCAGACCCGTGCAGGTAATATCACCAATAGTACGACAACGAACGCGCTTTACTTCTATCTTTTCGCTTTCGCGGCGTGGGATAGCATCGAGTGCAGCATAGATTATTCCATCACGTTCAAACACTTCACGCTCGTGGGTATAATAAAGTGAAGGCAATGGAATATTTTCCTGAAGAATGTATTGCCAGATATCCATTTCGGTCCAGTTGCTGATAGGAAAAACACGGAAATGTTCGCCCAGATTCTTCTTGCCGTTGAAGATATTCCACAACTCAGGACGTTGATTCTTTGGATCCCACTGACCAAATTCATCACGATGCGAAAAGAAACGTTCTTTGGCACGGGCTTTTTCTTCATCCCTACGTGCACCACCCAGAGCAGCATCAAATTTATATTTTTCGAGGGTATCCAACAACGTTACCGTCTGAAGCTTATTCCTACTGGCATTAAATCCTTTTTCTTCCACCACACGTCCGGTAGCAATCGATTCTTCCACCGAACCGACAATTAGTTGCGCTCCGAGTCTTTTAACCAGTTCATCCCGGTAAGTAATTGTTTCTTCGAAATTATGTCCGGTATCGATATGTACAAACGGAAACGGAATAGCAGCCGGATAAAAAGCTTTGTAGGCCAGATAAGCCATAACAATAGAATCTTTTCCGCCCGAAAACAGAAGAGCAGGCTTTTCAAACTGTGCCGCCACTTCGCGTAAAATAAAAATAGATTCAGACTCCAGCTCTTTCAGGTGAGTCAGTTTATAGTTACTCATTTTATCAGTCAATTTTAATTCATTAAATAATCAGTTATATCATCACATTACCACATCATCACATTAAGGAATCATCACATCATCACATCATCACATCAAGAAATCATCCCATCAGCTAAATGCTCCTTCTAAATACTTCTGAGTTAATTCTTGTTTTGGATTATTGAATATTTCATCGGCCGGACCGGCTTCTACTACCTCGCCCAGATACATAAAAACAACATAATCGGCAATACGTAAAGCCTGTCGCAAGGTATGAGTAACTAAGATGATGGCATAATTTTGTTTTAGCTCTACAAAAAGTTCCTCTATATGCTTGCTGGAAATAGGATCGAGTGCTGAAGTTGCCTCATCGGCCAGAATAAACTCTGGTTCTACCGCCAGGCCACGAGCCAGGCACAAACGTTGCTGCTGACCGATGGAAAGTTTTGATGCCGGAGTATTCAATCTGTTTTTTACTTCTTCCCATAAACCAACCGATTTCAGTTGTTCTTCTACAATCTGGTTCAGCTTTTTTCGTTTACGCTCGCCATGCATTTTACAGCCAAAAGCAATATTATCGTAAATAGACATTGGAAGCGGACAAGGACGTTGCGACAACAAACCCATTTTTTTCCGAATCTCTGTGATCTCCGTATGCTTATCAAAGATATCTGTTCCATCAACCAGAATACTGCCTTCATACCGGACACCCTCGGTATCATCAATCAAACGATTGAATGTTTTGAGTAAAGTAGATTTACCGCAACCCGATGGACCTATGATACAAGTAATTTTTTTATCAGGAATCTCCAGATTCACATTTTTCAGAATATGGGTCTTATTAATATAGAGGTTTAAATCACTTACTTTCAAATATGATCCTTTAATTCCGAGACCTTCTCCGTTATTAATATCATTGTCAGATTTATCCTTGGAACTTTTATTTAAAAAGGAAAAGTCTTCAGCCCAACTGGCTCGCGTAGGGTTTCGGTATGGGAATGATTTCATTAAATTTTATGTTTTGAGAAACGATTTGTTATTAATCTGCCGGCAATACTGATAATAAGAACAATAAATATCAATATCAATGCTGCCGAATAGGCTCTGTCCTGCACATCGGCATTCGGACTACTTAGTTGAAAGAATACCGAAAGAGGCAATGTTGCTGCAGGTTGACCAAGGGATGTAGGTATACTGTCGGTAAAACCGGCTGTAAACATTACACCCGCCGCATCACCGATAGCACGTCCCACCGACAATAAAGTGGCTGTTGCAATACCGGGTGCAATCTGACGAAGTACCACCTTGATGGTTTCCAGTTTGGTAGCACCCAAAGCATAGGTGGCATCCAGTAAATCTTTAGGCAATTGCAGAGCCACCTCATCCATTGATCGTATAAAGATTGGGATAATTAATAGAGTTATAACTAAAATACCTCCACCCAAGGAGGTATGCATACCCAGATAAATCATAATGGTAAAGGCAAAAGCGCCATATACAATCGATGGAATGCCAAACAAAATATCGAATGCCAACCGGGCAATATAGGCTAATTTGGAATCCTTTTTCAAATAGACATTGAGATAAAAAACTACCGGAATACTGATAAGCAGACCTAAAAACGTAGATCCGAGCACAATGTACAACGAACCGACAATAGCATTCAGAATGCCACCACCACCACCATTGTAATATCCTGCAGCCGGAATCTTGCTGATCATATCCCAGTTCAGAGCAGGTAAGCCCCGACGGAAAATGGTATAAATGATATTCAGCACAAAAGCAAAAACAGCGATAGAAGATCCTATCATCAGTACTTTTGCAATCTTTTCCTCTATAAATTTGAACTTTAATTTCATATTTTATTTTACTACTCCTAACCCCTAAAGGGGAACTGAAATTACTTCTATCTGGTATTATTGTTATTCCATATAGTTGACTTGTAATAACCAATACTGGCATAGTTCCCCTTTAGGGGTTAGGGGTCATCTTTTGAGTCGTTATTTAAACCTGCTTTCTATCTTGTAAATCACTGCCCGCGACGAGGCGTTAAATATAAACACCACAATAAATAATAACAATGCTGCCAGCATCAAAGCCGATTCGTATAAAGGCACCGATAGCATTTCGCCATAATTATTGGCAATCAGTGCCGGTAAAGGATAACAGGAATCGAAAAGCGAATGTGGCATAAGCGGTATGTTTCCGCAGACCATCAATACAGCAATTGTTTCGCCAAATGCCCTGGAAACCGCTAAAATAAGCGCTGCCAGAATTCCGGGAAATGTCTTCCGTAAAATCACATACTTGCTGGTTTGCCATTTGGTGGCTCCCAGCGAAAGAGCAGCATCCCTGTATTCACGCGGCACAGCCGAGAATATTTCCACAAAAAGACTTATCAGCAGCGGCAATATCATTATACCTAACACAATTCCTCCTGCCAGGACCGTATAACCGGTTGAATACTCCACAAAATGAGGAGCCAGTTTCTCCGAAATCCAGGGTACAACAAATAATGTTCCCCAAACACCATATACTACCGACGGTATTCCTGCCAAAATATCCAATGCTGTAAAAACCCATTTTTTAATGTAAGTCTTTGAATATTCTGTCAGAAACAAAGCTGCTAATAACGCAATAGGCAAAGCCAGTATCACAGCAATGGAAGTAACCCAGAGCGTTCCGGCAATAAATGGCAAAAAACCAAATTCACCACTTCCGGGCTTCCATTCGGACGAAGTAATCAGATGCCAGAAGCTGTTGTGCTGAAAAATAGGAACAGACTTGATATATAATCCTAAACCAATCAATATTACCAACAAGATAGATGCCAGCGTAATACTAAACATCACCCCTCCGGCAATTTTATTTTTCAGAACTCTGTTTGAATACATTTATTCAATGGTTAATGTTTAATGATAAATGGTCAATAATATATGAATTACAATTTATCATTTACAATTAATAATTAATCAGGTCTATTTCAGTTTTGCAATTCCTTTGTTTAGTTTATCTTTTGGCAAACCTATATAACCATTCGGAACATTGTATTTCTGACCTTCGGTAAGGATAAACTTCAGAAATGCAACCACTGCCGGATTTGTCGGTTTTCCATTTGCGACCAGGTATAAATCACGAGCCGGAGGAGAAGGATACTTACCTTGTGCAATAGCAGAAATCAATTGATTGGATGTTGCATAAAAGTTTTCGGCAGCATCAATACGTCCATTATTATTCACATCGATAGGTAACACTAAAATTCCCGGATTAGGTTTCTTTGTTTTTAAATCGTAAGCATACGCAATATTATTATATCCAAAGCCTAACGGATCTTTTTGCACTGCGGAAGCAACTCCCGGATCACCAAAAACAGCAGTTCCTTTCAAGTCTTCCTGCTTTTTGTTTCCAAGGTATTTTGCCCAGGTTTCACCGGCACCACAAGCATCGGAACGTACATACAGGTGAAGCGGAATATTGCTCTTTACACCCAGTACTTGCCCCCATGTTTTATATTCTCCACTCACAAAAGCTTTTGTTGCAGCAGCCTGAGTGATTCCTTTTGCCAACAGTTCTTTTATCTTAGGATTCTTAGCATTGATAGTAGGTACAACAGCATCTTTAGCTACGGCTACAAACCAGGCGCCTTTTGCCACTTCCTCGGGTTTAACCTCCCGGGAAACCATTCCCAGACTAACGACTTTTGCCAATGCATCGGTTATTCCTTTTCCGGCACCACCACCCGAAACATCAATTTTCACTTTAGGATGAAGTTTTTTAAACTCTTCAGCCCACTTGACAGCTAATGGATATAGTGCAAAAGCACCAGATAATGAAATCTGTCCTTCCAGTTCTTTTTTCTGCGCCTTTGCCTGATTGGTAAATCCAATGAAGATGGCAAATACCAGCGTTAATGTTATAATCTTTTTCATACCTGTATATTTTTTATTTTTCTGTTTTTGTTCCTTAAAATGTTAGGAGTAACTGGGCTACCAAATAGCTACTGTCTGCATTTGATGGGTCTCTATTGTCTTTACGGGTGTAATTAGCCTGTAATCTTGTTTTAGGGGTTATCCAATAATTTAAACCTACCACATAGTTTGTAATGGCAGTGTTACTGACCGTTTTGTCATTCTGATAAAAGTCATATTTCAGTACCGGTTGCAATTTATCTGTTATATAGTAGGCCGTTGAAAGATAGTAGCCTTTTGCATCTTTCAAATTAGCTTGTGTGGTGCCTATCTCCCCAGCAATATATTCTGCGCGAACCAATAATTTACCGTCGTCGTACCTGGCTCCGAAACTCGTACGGTTTCTGTCATATTTAGCTGTTTCCACTCCATATTGCCCTTTGGAGTAAGAAGCATCAAAAGTCAAAGATTTCAATGGATTTACTAATAGTATCCCATATACATCTTTGGTTTTATTGTTATCGGTCGTGTTTATGTTATTTCCGTTTAATAGTCCTATTTTATATTCAATCAGATTATAACCCTTCCTCTGAAAAAAACTACCATTTAATGCCAGGCCTATGTCCCGACCGTTGTTGCTATAGTCTGTAATCAATTTAGAAATAACCTGTGAGTTATCAGCGGTTTCTAAATTGTCGGGAGAATACGGGTTTTCCAAAGTATAGGCTGTTTTAAACTGACCAGCCTGCAAACCGATATATCTGAGCGGTTTCCATTCAACATAAGCATCCAGAACTTTAGGGCTTGTAGCAAAATCAAATTGTACACGGTAGCTCAGTTCCTTGGTGACATTTCCTCTGAAATTTAAATATACACGACGAACATCAAATCCGTTTCTTCCACTGCTGTAATTAGCGGCTTCTGTGGAATACTGGTATCGTAAGTTGACCAATCCACTGATTTTCGGTAACGCACTGATTACATTCTCCAAAACCTTAAGGCGATCAGAGTCAGATATTTTTTTTGACGGAATACTATCCTGAGCCGAGCTTACCTGAGAGCTACCAAGAAGCAGTATATATATTCCAAGTTTATTTTTTAAAGTCATAGTAATATTTTTTGAATGTTATATGATTAATTAGTTACGAGTTTCAAGACTTTACATCTGAATATAGTCTGCAAAAAACATATCATTATTGATCACTTAATTGTTGCTTTATTCTTCTAATTTTATTGGTTACAACAACATCGGCACATTCGATTACTTTGCTTTAAATACATTAAAACTATTTCTTTCAACTTTAAAAGAAAGAAACTCTCTTGTAAAATTTGCTGATCATCTTCATCTTTATTCATGCTCACCCTTTCTTTAAATACTATTAAAACCCCATGTTTATAATCAATCTTTCATTCTTGAATATATGAGTTTCAATTTTATATTGCAAAGTTCCTGCAATTCAACAATGCATACAATCCCATTCAAAGGGTATTTATATACCCTATTTAGGGTATATATTTTTGTATAAAAACACAGAACCACTGCATATTAAGAGACCAGCTAACGCGTATTTTAATTTCTTGATTCGAGCCCATTGCATCACATTCGCAGGAGAATGGTTCTATTTTAATACATTAACTCTAAATCACATATAAAATGGAATGTTCAATGGGATTACACAAATAGTTAGAACACTGGAAGGAGCCCACTTCACGCTCAAATAAAAAGAAAGTGTCTTTTTATTTGTCGATAAAAACAATTGATAACAGGAAATACGGAAAAGACCAGAACAAAAGACTAAATATAATATTCAGTCAAATCCACCAAGCCATTTTTCAGTGCAAATTTGATAAGTTCCTGCACATTGTTCAGTTCCAGTTTTCGGAATATATTCTTCCGGTGAGTATTAACGGTGTGGTAACTCAGGCAACGCAATTCAGCTATTTCTTTCGACGTTTTTCCTTGTGTAAACAATTGAACAAGTTCTAACTCTGTATGAGTAAGCAAACTTCGTTTCCCGACCGACTCTCTTTTCCGGTTATGTCCGTCCATAATAATCTGAAGAGCTTCACTGCAAAAATATTTTTTTCCAGCCAATGTATCCAAAATAGCCATGGTAATTACATCGTAATCGTTGGATTTGAGTATAAAATTAGCCCGTTCAAATGAAGCTGTTAATGGCATTAGGAAAGTTTCGTCAGGAATATCTGCCATAAACAGCCATTTAGATCGTAGAAAACAAGTAGAAAGTACGGTTACTTCATCAATATTCTCGATGGCTAAACTATCAAAATCAACAATAACGGTAGCATCTTCGTTATACAACAGTGCTTTGTGCAATTCCAACTTGGTTGAAACCGTTATGATGGTAGGCGACTGAACCTGATCCTGAATGATGCAAACAAGTCCGATCCTGCATAAATCGCAGTTTTCTGCAATTATAAAAGTAACTTCGTCCATAAATTCCTACTAATTTGATGTAATTATTTTATACTTATAAAAAGTGCCTTGCCTTTACCTAAAAGCAGACGGTACAAATTCGTTTTGGCATTGTTTCTTATTCTCTGCTAAAGGTATTAGCAAATTAAAGACGATTGAAATATTACGGTTAAGATTGGGTTGAAAATAGGGAGACTATTAGATTTTGGAATTATTACTCCCCCGGAAGATTTAGGGTCAGATCAGGCTCTATTCAGTTTTTTCGACACTGTTTACAAAGTCCTAAATTCATTTACAAAGTTTACACTATTTTTAGGTATACGAAATACCTAACTTATAGTATTTCCATACCATAAGTGAGGTATAATTTATGAAATTCTATTATAAAACGATATAAAGACTCTATTTTGTAAGTAACAGTACCTTTTGTTCCACTGCAACATGATGTGGAGTATCATAAGCAACTAGGCATAAAATAATAACATTACAAAAGTTCCACTTATATTTGATAATCGTAAAATACATCTTCTACCTGTCCGATTACCGTTGCCTTGCCACCACAATATCTCTTTATAACAGATACTAATTCCGATACAGCACCTTCGAGATACGGGAAAGGAGTAATTGCATTGCCCTGTACAACCAGAAAAATATTTTTAGTGTCAAGTGTCACTTTGGTTTTTTCAATCTGCCGGACATCCAAATAGCAGATTATTTCATTACTATCATCGATATATGAATACTCGCCGGCATGAATGAGTTTCGGCTCCGTTTCACCAAGCGGAATAAATTTTTCTGTTCCTGTTGTAAATCTCAAATTAACATTTCCATCTATTTTATCCCAGTCGTGAGCACCAAGTGCCAGCTTATATTTCACAGAAATGGTATTGTAAATATCAACCAATAAGTTTATATGAGGAATATCCCCGGTTTTGGTCAACAACTTATATAAATTTTCAGGAGCTGACAGGTTCTTCCGGTTGGGTGCACCAACCGCTTCGTGCAATTGCCGGAAGCCACGGATTAATGGATCATCTTTCATATCGCCAATTTGCTTTCCATAATTATATGCCTGATAAAGGATTTGTTTTCTGAACTTTTCAAAACCGGAATCCGCTTCTCTGTTTTGAATATTTTCTATCGTCAGGTAAATCCCCGTCAAACCAATGTCTTTTATTTCGGGATGAATAATAAGTTGTTTTTGCATATGATCATTTTGTTATTTTAATCACTATCTGGGTGCATTAAATAAGTTGGAAACTAAATATCCTGTTCTCAAAGAAGAATAGAATGCGGATAGAGGCTGACCTGATCTTCTTTCGTCTTTAATATGGCTATACGACATTCTGTTTATCCAAATACAGCTGTATATTATTGCATTATAAAGTTAATAGTATGGATTGATAGGGCCAAGCATGTCGCCTACCCCGACACGTCCATGTCGCGTGCCCTGACTAACGTTAGTCGTCTACCATGGAAAACCTTAATTATCTACTGGGATCAACTAATAAACCTGAGTTCGGGATAAGCAATACATGGGATAGCATAATCAACTTAATAATTACATTATTTGCAGGACTAAATCAGTTTCTGCGGCCAAGAGGTCTTCTGAGTCCAATCCCAACAAATAAACTCTGCCCAACCGCAATAGCCAAAGTAATAATGAACAATGTTTTATCCTGATTCCAACCAGTAGTTTGTTGAGCCCACAAGCCTACAACGATTAGCAAAAAAGCAAGTGCTAAACCAACTGTTTTGAAGATACGAAAATCAGACGGTGACAAGGATTGTGTTTGCAACCTACTGTTTTTAAAACCATAAATAATATATACATCCAGTCCTACAATCATCCAAATCAGCAAACGAATCCATGTATCGGCAGGTAAAAATGCCATCATAAACAAACAGGTAATAATACCCAGAACGGGAACCAGCGGGACAAAAGGGGTTTTGAAGGCTCGTGGAATATGAGGCATGGTTTTTCTCATTACCAGTATCCCTACACATACCAGAATAAAAGCTAAAAGCGTACCTATACTGGTCATCTCACCTGCTACACGTGCAGGCACCAATGCAGAAAAGGCTCCTACCACTATTAACAACAAAATATTGCTTTTGGCCGGTGTACGATAAACCGGATGAAGTTGCGAGAACAATTTGGGTAACAGACCATCTTTACTCATACTATAAAAAACACGGCTTTGCCCCAACAGCATGACAAGAATAACAGAAGTGTAACCTGCCAAAATTGCCAATATAATAGCTTTGTTGAGCCAGGGATAATCCGGAATAATTAGTCCTGAATTATTGACTTTACCCATATGATCGATAGCAATGGCAACCGGAGCAATTCCATCATGACCCTTAAACGCAGTATAATTCACCACACCGGTCATTACATGAGCAAATAAAATATAAAGTACCGTGCAAATAAGCAATGATACAAGAATCCCGATAGGCATATTTCGTTTCGGATTCTTGGCTTCCTGAGCCGCAGTGCTTACAGCATCGAAACCAATAAAAGCAAAAAAGACCACAGCTGCAGCTCTGATTATTCCACTAAAACCATATTCTCCAAAAGTACCAGTGTTGGTCGGAATATAGGGTGTGTAATTCGCAGAATTGATATACTTCCATCCTAAAACAATGAATATAAGTACGACTACTATTTTAAGGATCACAATAAACAAATTAAACTTTGAACTTCCTTCAGTGCCTCTGATAAGCAACAGGCTGGTTACAATAACAATGAAGGCAGCCGGAAGATTCAGAACGCCACCATCCCACGGGCACAATACCAGTTCGGGAGGAAGGTGAATCCCAAAACCCTCAATGAATTTCACCAGATAACGGCTCCAACTGATGCTCACGGTAGCAGCGGCAATGGCATATTCCAACACCAAATCCCAGCCAATAATCCAAGCGATAAACTCACCCATGGTGGCATAAGAATAGGTATATGCACTTCCTGCAACGGGAATCATGGAGGCAAACTCGGCATAACATAAGCCGGCAAAACCGCAACCCAATGCAGCAATGACAAATGAAATGGTAATAGCCGGCCCAGCCTGATAAGCTGCTGCCCCTCCGGTTATGGAAAATAACCCAGCTCCAATGATGGCACCAATTCCTAAGGCAACCAGTCTGGTGGGGCCTAATGTCTTTTTTAAAGAATGCTTATCAGTAGAATCTGACTCAAGCAATAAACTTTCAATAGATTTTCTTACAAATAAACTCATCGTTATGTTTTTTATAATTATGGAGGACTAATTCTTTCTAAATCAAGTTTTACACAGAAAGAAATAAATAGAAGGCATCCATTTCATCCTTATGGTGAGCACCTATGCTCATGCCCGTCTCAGTCTGTTTTTTGTACAGATTAAACCTTAATCCTGAAAAAATATCCCCAACAACCACTCTGTTACAAGTGGCATTGAGGATACTTTAGTTATAAAATAATTAATTAATATCCGGGGTTTTGTGTAATTCCCAGATCATTTCCTGACAATCCTTTTGGAATAGGGAAACGATAGAATTTTCCACTTACATTCGTTGTTTTTGAATGAAGATGTTTGTATATCTTAGCAAAGAATGGATAATTGGTGGTACTCGTTGCTGCACCAAATTTTGCTGCAATAGCATCTGTACTTTTATAATCATCTTTGTAATATTCATACGCAGGCACGTTTGTCAAAACAGTACTTATCAACTTATGCCAACGAGTGAGATTAATCCAGCGTTTTTGTTCAAAGAATAACTCCAGATTCCATTCATTTTCTAATTCGTCCTGAGTTAATGTTGTATAAGTGCTTTGACCTGCTCTTGTGCGTAACAGATTGATAACAATAGCGGCATCTGTCGGTTTATTCTGATAAAACAAAGCTTCTGCCTTGATAAGCAACACTTCTGCATAACGGATTTCGATGCGGTTGATATCATTAGGTTGTCCCCCGCCTCCTTGATCAGGAGCTACTTCAGGATAAGTTGTGTTTCGGTGAATAAACTTTCCGATACGTGGTGAAGTAACCGGGAAAACAAAGAAGAATTCCTTATAATCACTTGCCTTGGTAGGCGATGCAACAAGCGGCAAATTTTGATCGTACAAATGATCCGTGATTGAGAAACGTTTACGGGTATCTGTGTCGGAAAAATCTTTCAACAATGTTACGTCAGCCGGTCCGATATGATTGTCCTGATACAGGTCGAACCCAAATGTAAACGTACAGTGCGTTTGATGATTACCTTGCACATCATAATCATCTCCATCATGATGAATCGTAAATATATGTTCTACTGCTTTATCTTCAGCAGCTACTCCAAAATTATCTTCAAAATTGCTTTCTAAAGCATAATTGCCACTATTAATGACCTTGTCGGCGTAAGTAACAGCTTGTTGTAATCTGGTTTGATTCCATGTAGTAGCTGAAGGATCGGTTTGACTGCTAGCAATAGCAGCTACCTGACTTTGTGAGAGAGGATTGCTCGCCCAACTCAGGTAAGCACGCGCAAGTATTGCATTGGCTGAACCTTTACTCGGATTTGAACGAACCTGATCATAACTGGGTAAATTTGCTTCAGCATCAGTCAAATCCTTTACTATTTGAGTATAAACATCATCAATGGATCTACGGGTAGTTTGATCAGATGTCGTAGCTTTAGTACTCAGAATAAGAGGTACCTCACCATAAAGTTGTGTCAGATAAAGATAACCCAGCCCACGAATAAATTTAGCGCGTGCTCTGGCCAAATCAATTGTTGCCTTAGACAGATTATCAGTTACAGTACTTGAGTCTGCTTTTTCAATGGTACGATTAGCTTCACCAATACTTACATACAGATAATTGAAAATTTTAGTTGGATACCAATTGTTTGCATCTGTTTTAAACAAACTCACCAAAGGACCATCGGCATCATCGGCTCCTTCAAAACTTACGGTAGCATCGGTTTGAGATTCAATCACAAACGAAAATGACGAACTCAATCGCTGCCATGGAGAATACGCAGCGCTCGCAGCAGCTAACGCAGCCTGATCGGTTTTCCACACAGAGTTAGCTGAAATTACCTTGGCGTCATCCTTGCTGCAGGACGACAGAGTAACTGCACTAATTACTATAGCTATAAAAGCTATGGATTTAAAAAATTGCTTCATTCTTTTTTAAATTAAATTGTTGATAATAAATTGTTGATAATAAGTAGACTTTAAATTTCACTTCATTCTTTTTCTTTTTAATTGATTAAATTATTAATACTAAATAACACTATTGAATTTTGATTGTTTTTTTTAAAAAGTGATACTTGCTCCTACCAGTAAGGTACGTGCCATTGGATAAGATCCCAGATCTGTTCCGCTTGCTACTTCGGGGTCATAACCTTTGTAACCGGTTATCGTGAGTAAATTCTCCAATGTTGAAAAGACTCTGACTTTTAAAGGCAGCTTTGCCGAAAGATGAATCTTATTAATCGTATAGCCTAGGGTTACAGTCCTGAGTCTCAAATAAGAAGCATCTTCTATATAACGGCTGTCTAATTCGGAAGAGACGGGGGTACTTGTTATGCGTGGAACTGTATTGGATGGATTTGTTTCTGTCCAGGCATTTAATAAGGCAGCCGAGACATTATAAGAATCACTGGGAGTTTCAAGGTAGCGTCGTAACTCGTTATAAACTTTATTTCCATGTGAACCTTGTAGTAGAACAAACAAATCGAAACCGTGATATCTGAATGTAGATGAGAATCCGTAGGTAAAGTCCGGTTGAATACTGCCCAATACAACACGGTCGCTCGCATTAATTTTCCCATCTCCGTTTACATCAACAAATTTGGGATCCCCCGGCTCAGGTGTGGAACCTGACGGTTCAGTCGGCAACTTGGAAACATCTTCCCCTTTTTGAACAACGCCGTCGAATACGAGTCCGTAAAACGAACCCAATGACTCTCCGACGCGCAGTATATTCACACCATCTATTATGTCTCCATTACCATTCAATTTCGTTATCTCGTTGTGATTTTTTGCTATATTAGCTGCAACCGACCAATTTAATTTTTTTCCATCCAGAATTGTGGCATTAACGGAAAATTCCAGACCCTTATTGACCACATTCCCTACATTTTTCAATTGCGAGCTTTCTTGACTCAACGATGCAGGAATAAGTAATAATAAATCGGATGTTCTTTTGTAGTAGGCATCAACTGTAGCTGTTATTCGATTATTCAAAATTCCGGCATCCAATCCTATATTATATTGTGTGGTAGATTCCCATTTCAGGTTATCATCACCTGTATTTCCAACCTTGTAGACAGTCTTTCCATTATATTTGGTTACCTCTAAAGTCTGCAGATAATCATAGTCTCCAATTTCCTGATTACCTACACTTCCTCCACTCACACGTAGTTTCAAGTTATTAATTTCAGAAATATCCTTCAAGAATCCTTCCTCATTTATATTCCATGATAATCCCAGAGATGGGAAAATACCCCAACGATGTGCAAATCGAGTAGAATAATCGCTACGAAAGGTTGTTGTTAAGTTATAGCGATTTAATAATGAATAATTTATTCGGCCCAGCATTGAGTACAGACTACTGCTGCTTGAACCACTGTAAATAGGGGTATCTCCATAAGGTGTTCCATCCTGAAGGTTGTTGACACCTAATGTTTCATCGGTAAAGTCCGAACTAATCGTTGATAGGTAATTTGTTTTTGTTTCCTGATCTGTAAAACCGGCTAAGATATCAAAAGAATGAATGCCCACATGCTTTGTATAAGCCAATGTAAATTCCGATAGAAGAACCTCCACTCTTTTATTTCCGATACCTCCAATTCCAATAGGTACCAAACCTAACGCCGTATAAGAAGGCGAAAAATAACTTTGTGTTGTGTGACTGATATTGCTTCCAAGATTTATTTTCGCAGTCAGACCATCCGTGATTTTGTACTGAGCATAAAAATTGCCCAGAAAAGCCGTATTGACAGTTTGTGCCGTACTGTTTTTAAGGTCTGACACAGGATTTGCGGTCTTGGTTCCATTTCGCAGATAAGCATACTCATAAGGATTACTGTAATTATAACTGCCGTCACTGTTATAAATTGGTACAACTGGAGGAATATACAAAGCATAAGTAAGTGAATTCGCAATACCCTTTGAATAAGGAGAACTGTTGTAGTTCACCCCTTCGAATGTTGTTAGGCTGTTCTGAGTGCTTTTGTTTCCAGTAAGGGTGACTCCTATTTTAAATCCCGGAAGTACTTCTTTATCGTAATTCAGCTTTCCGGTAAAACGTTCCAAACCGGAATTCAAAATAATTCCATCTTGTTTCAGATAGTTTCCTGAAACGAAATATTGCGATTTTTCATCTCCTCCACTGATGGAAAGAGAGTGATTCTGTGTCGAGCCTGTTTGTAAAACTGCACTTTGCCAGTCATACCCGTTGCCTAACTGTTCGATTTCCGCATCAGTGTACCCGGGTTTATTCAAAAAATAATCCTTTTGTAATCGGGCCCACTGGGAAGCATTCATTAAGTCCAGTTTTTTGGCTGATTCACTCCAACCCGAGCTGTATTGATAGTTAATAGAGCTTCTCCCTCTTTTTCCTTTTTTGGTCGTTATCAGAATCACTCCGTTTGAACCCCGTGACCCGTAAATGGCCGTAGCAGAAACATCTTTCAATACTTCGATAGATTCTATATCCGAAGGATTGAGCAAATTAAGCGGATTAGAATTTCCTTCGATAGCACCAAGACCAACTTTTGTTGTTGAGTTGTCACTGAAATAAGGGAATCCGTCTATGACATACAACGGATCATTACTTGCGTTGACAGAGTTTCCACCTCGGACACGTATACTTGCCGGAGATCCCGGTTGTCCTGAACTCTGCGTAACATTAACACCTGCAACCGCACCACCCAACAGGGCATCCACAGAAGAAGATACGTTGTATTCTAAATGTGATTTTGATACTGTAGCAACAGCCCCGGTAAGTTCTTTCCTTCTTTGGGTGCCATAGCCAACTACTACAACCTCGCTCAGTTCTTCAACATTCTCGGTTAGACGAATATCAATAGATCCGCCTTCGTACACATTGAGTTCTTGTTTTTTATAACCGGTACTTGTGATAGATAAAACAGCCGGAAAGGATTTTGTTTTTAATGTAAACACTCCATTAATATCAGTAACTGTAGCTGTTTGCGTATTTTTCAATCGCACAGTGGCACCAATAATCGGTTCATTTGTATTTTCATCAGTGATTTTACCTTTGACATCAATCTGCTGGCTAAACAATTGAAGTACGGGAATAATTACAAGTATGAAACTTATTCCAAATTTACGTAAACAGAATGCTGGGAACCTTTTGTAGATTCCCCTAAAAAATAGTAGTTTTGTCATGCAATTTCTAAAATTGTAGCGGGCGCATCCTCAACTAGTTTTCCAGACGGAGTAGAGGGTCGCTCGCTTCTTGTTTATTGTTATTTTCGTTTGTAGTTTGTTATCGCTATATGAACTAATTTTTATATTTAAATCAATAGATTGAATTCATATTTTATGTTGCAAAATATGATATCCAATTCAGTTTCTGGTAAACAGTCTACCAAAGTAATTAAGTTGAATGTTATGTGTTGGGAAGATTACAGTATCATTTTATTTTGTATCATAAAAAACAAAATACATGACACATGTGGTATTAGATCAATTTGAATTCAGTATAATAGCATGCAGCAACGCATTCGCATTGAATTTGGAATGGGGGTGTAAAATAGCATAGAAAAAGAAGCTGTTTTATATAAATAAACCATCAGACTATTTGTGAACAGAGAATTGTGCTGTTGTATAAATAAGTCAGAAAAAATATCCTGCATAATGCAATAAATACTCTTTTTCATGCTATCCTTAATTTAATTATAGTTCATATCACTTGACATAAATCTATTTCCTATAAAGTTGTTCCTTTTTACTTTGCAAAAGTAATTAAACCAAACAATAGCCAAAATACCTTTATAAGGGTATCTTAGTACCTATTTCTAGGTATTTTATGTCCTTACTAAGGCAAATTCATCGATATTACAAATCATTGATCAATTATCTTTTTTAATCTTCTCGCAAGTATAGTCAAGATTTTCAAAAGCTTTTTTCAGCTTTTCCTCATTTGTTTTACATGGATCATAAATGACTTTTACAGTTTTATGCTCCAAATCAACGGTAAGATCTTTTACGCCTTTTTCAAAAGGAATAATGCGTTCAATTCTTTCCTGACAACTTTTACAATGCATGCTTACATTAAAAGTTACATCAGCTATTTTCTTCTCGGTTGATTGCTTCTGCGCATCTAATATAGATACGCTCGTTATCAGAAATAAAACTGATAGCAATAGGGCTTTTGTTGTTTTCATTTTATAGTAATTTTATTAGTGAACATCATGTATAACTCTCAATGTTTGTGATACAGTTGGAGCAGCATTGTATAAATAGTTACCAGCCTGACTGGCTGTAATTACAACCAAAACACCATCATTATTACCTACTATGGCTCCAGAACTCACTTCCAATAAGTTCCCTGTAATAGCTGCATAAGCAATATTGCTCGACGTAAAAGTAACCGGCAGGCCCGAAGAAGCTGTAGCTTTCAGGGTCATGTAACCCTTACTAACCTTCCAGACTGTATCATTGAGAGCAAAGGTTATGGTTTGATCTTTTTTCACGGCATTATTGTCTTCATTCACAGTTAAGGCTCTGGTAACTGTACCTGCTGCATAATATTTTGCATTTCCCGATTGCATGGCTGTAATATCAACTGTTCCGGATTTAATAAGCGTTACAATACTGTCCTTTATAGTTGCGATAGTGTTGTCGCTACTCAAAAAAGTGACTGATAATCCCGATGTTGCTGTTGCTTTTAGGATAAAAGAACCCTCGCTCTGATTATGAGGAGCTAAATAGTCAAAGCTTATGGTTTGATTGAGTTTAACGTCACCACTTCCACAAGAAAGTAATAGAACCATGAAACCACACAATGTAAAACCGACATTAATCTTTTTCATTTCCAAATTATTTATTTTGCTAAAGTTTGATCTCTATTTTAATTTTCCAATTCTGATTCGGGCACCAACATATACCTTACGCCCCAAAATAGGTCCCCAAATAAAGGATGACTCGAATCCCTGATCAAAAGGATTCGTTGCATTAATTATCGGGTTCTTCTGAGTATATCCCAATATATTCTCAGCACCCAGATATACATCAATGCGTTTTGTGTTCCTGGTTACCTGAGCAAAGAATATCGGAAAGACCGGAGATTCTTTTATCTCTGAATTATATCCATTTAACCACGGTATTCGGGAAGGTCCATTAAGTTGAGTTGTGAAATCAAAAACCCACTTCTTAAACTTTGTGGCATATGAAAGATTCAACACCCCCCGATAGCGGGAAGTAAGTGGTTTCTCAACCAAATACTGTTGCGTTCCATCTGAATAAGTAATTTGCGTTTTATTATAGCGAAAAGCCGCAAAGATATCGAAACCGGTGAAAGGCGTAACTGATAAATCGGCTTGCAAAGCGTCTGCAAACGAACGTCCCTTTAGATTGTAGAAATAAACACTGTTACTATTTCGCTCAAAGTCTACAATCGCCTGATTTTGAAACTCGGTATGAAAATAATCCAGACTTAAGGTCACTTTTCGTTTATCCCAGATTGGGATATAGAAAGTCAGACTACCACCATAGTTCCAAGCACTTTCTATGTTCAGACCGGCAATGCCATCTAAATACAATTTTCGGGAAGATGCCAGAATACCTATATTATCGGCAATAACATTGGGTGCTCTATAGCCTTTGCCTACAGAACCACGGAGGATAATATTATCACTTATGTTGTATTTTGCATTAGCCCGGGGAGTATACAACCAACCATATTTACTATTATAATCAACACGTGCACCAACAACAAATGTAAAATTCTCATGGTGCGAATAGGTATATTCTCCAAAAACTCCGGGTACGACTTCTATTCGGTTTAACGGTGTAAGCGGAACCAGGTTAAAGGGCAATAAATCCTGACATTGTGTCTTGAAATTGTCATACGTAAAGCTTCCTCCAACAGTATATTTGTTGGCTAAATTGTCACTTTGAGATAAAAACAAGATATTGCTGTAGTATGAGTTTTGAGTCCCGTCGAAGGTCTTTTGTCCAAATGCCGAGTTTTGCTCGTAATGAGTGAAACTATTTATGATTCCTATGCTTTGACCGCCTTTATCTCCTACAGGAATTCCGGTTTTATTTTCAACTGTAAAATCCTTATTTTCAACATTAGTCAGGTAATGCCCGCCCGAACCGCTCGAAGTAGTATGTTGATTATGATGCCCGCCTTGCCTATCATCGTAAAGGAACTTGATGCCAGTACGTGACTGAATGCCATTGGGGTTTAAATAAAACCATCTGTTGTAAACATTGATGAGTTCCGTTTTGGGCATATCCCGAAATCCATCGCCATTGTAATCGTGTGCATTTTTATCGAGTGTTCCGGACACAAGTAATCCAGTCCATAAGTCTTTTGCAACTTGAGCGGCAGCAGTTATATTACCTTCATAGCTTCCAAACTGATTGGCGTATAGATTTACAAATAAAGGTTCTGTGTTGTTAGGCTTCTTATATTCCAAATTAATCTGCCCTGCAACCGACTCGTAGCCATTCACCACCGACGAAGCGCCTTTGGAAATCTGGATAGACTCCAACCAACTACCGGGGATGTAACTCCAGCCATAGGTAGAAGCCAAGCCACGAAGAGTAGGTATGTTTTCACTTTGCAACTGTGTATAGATACCCGATAGACCCAATAACTGAACTTGTTTGGCACCCGAAATAGCATCAGTAAACCCAACCGTCACAGTAGCACTATTTTCGAAACTCTCTGACAGGTTACAGCAGGCTAGTTTTGCCAGGCCGGTTTTATTAATTGTTTCGGTTTTAAGCACAGAAACTTTCGACAGAATCGGATCTTGTTTGTTTGCAGTTACGGTTATATATCCCAGATTCCGGCCCTGTTTCAATACAAATTCGGGTACATCAGCATGAGGATTACTTATAAGAATGGTATCGGAGCTATAACCCGTAAAAGTGGCAATCAAGTTGAATTCAACTTCATTGTCAATATTCAGGATGAATTTACCATGCTCATCCGATTGGGTAATTGCCTTGTTGTTTGCACAATACACATTCGCTTCAGGCAATGGTATTTTGTGTCCGTTTTCGTTCAACGTATAAACATGCCCAACAATATTAGTGGCATATATGGCTTGAGCGCAAAAAAGAGTAATCAAAAAGGATAAATAATGGTATCTCTTAGAACCATTATTTACCTTTATCAAATTGCCCAAACCAAAAGAATACCTATCGTTGAAACAGCACCAAATCATTATTTAAATTTTTAATTACAAACCTATAGCTACAAATTAATCTTTAGATTAATATATACATTTCGTCCTTTACGTGGAATATTATTCCAATCTGCATAAGTAGAATATTTCCTGTCCAGTACATTTTCAATCCCTATTTTTACTGTAGGTGCAACATGACCAAAGATGAAGTCGTAGCCTACCGACGTATTCACAATGAAATATGCCGGAGTAAGGTCTTCTCCATATTCAGCACTATAATTAACTTGTTTGGTTGCGCCCTGTAAATCGACATCCGCTGAGAACTTTTTATTTACATAGTCCAGCGAAGTGGAATATGAAAAAGGAGCTATCAGTGGTAGCGGATTGTTCTTGTTGTCTTGTCCCAGACTATAACCTAAATGGTTCAGCCAGTGGAAATATTTCAGAAATATATATTTTGTATTGAGATTTGCATTAAAAATCGTAGCATGATTTAGATTCTGATACACTTTTACTCCGGAAGCTCCAATAGTCATCGTTGACAGACTGGTATTGGGCTTTCCAACAATGTAATTCGAAAAATAAAAATACGATCCATCAAGGCTTATACTGTATGTTGGTTTCGTTAATCCGAAGGCTATATTTCCTTCGACCGACGATTCGTTCTTTAATTGCGGATCACCGATATATTCATAATTATCGAAACTGTTATACAAATAAAAACCATACGCTTCAGTAGGCGATGGTGCACGTGTGCCATATCCTACTCCGGCTTTAAGTTGAATGTCTTGCAGGTAATGGGTATATTTTCCACTTACACTCCACAAACCACGGTTTTGATACTGAGTCATATCCGGATAATACATTTGCAAGGTATTATACCCAAAGGTACTTTCCACACCATCTCGTTGAAAAGACGCTTTGGTTGTAACTTGCAAGGTATTTTTCAGATCGATTATATATCTGTCATCCAATGTTAAGCCCGCATTAAATGTCCGTATATCCGGCCATGTATACATAAACATCGGCTTATTAGCAGCATCTTTCGGATACATAGTCATCTCTGCCGATGACTGATTGTAATAAGAATCGTGACTTATTACGAAGTTATGTTTACCTACCCGTCCGTTTAGCGTAGAATAATATCCACCTGTACGGCTTTTACCCGGCATATCCATGTGCATAGCTACATTGGGCCGTTTGGTATCATCCATTATATGGATAATATTGTTAAAGTACAGCTTTGTTTCCCAGCTGAAGAAAACCTCCGAAATGTTCTCTTGCCGATAACTCAGCGATGTAATTAATCCCTTTGCCGACTTTACATCCATGGTCAATGCCGGATAACCCACATTGGAAGCCACATCGTATATCACGGTTCCCTGTATGCTCTTTTGTGCCGACAAACGATATCCAAAGTTGGTAAACAGGTTCAGTTTCTCGAATTGAGAGAAATCTACCGTACTATTGCCTCCAGCTTTGTAATCATCACTCTTCCTATAAAAAACACCAGCATTGGTATAAAACTTCAGACTGGAATAAGCCAGCCCTGACCCGATTATCCGATAATTTCCATTTGTTTCGTAGGCTGAATTCAAGGTCACATTCAGTTTCTGTGCATGAAAACCTGCTTTTTGGAGTTTTAAATCCAGACCTCCACCTATGCTGTTACTGCTATGCAGGTTTCCCGCCAGACCCGAACCGACATGTATATTATCCAGATTTAGAATTTCAACATAGGATGTAACCGGATCCATTCTGTCAGTACAAGCGCAAAAAATCTTCATACCGTCAATAGTAACAGAGATTCTCTCGGTTGCCATATTATTGATGGTTGGTTCCCAGGCATATCCTCCCCGCTTTATTAAATTCACGTTCGATAATTTTTGTAAGTGTTCATCAATAGAGGATAGGGGTTTGGATTCATTGATAGAATCCAAACCCGTTTTCCCGGTCACAACCACTTCTTTTAATTCTCGACTCTTTATTGAATCAGCTTTATTTTGTGCAATTGCAAGGAAATTCAATCCAAAACAGCATCCGATACAAAGAGCTGTTTTTATCACGAATATTTTAAAAATCCAATTCAAAATAAATACTGCTAGCTGTTGTTGTACTGGTTATGGAATCGCCCTTTTGTATTGTATTACTTGCATCACGAACAATCAGATTTATTTTCCAGTAACCGGTCATTGTTAGGTTCAATTTTCCTTTATATAAACCGGTAGTCGAGTCATAAGTCAGATTTACATTGCTTGGCGAAGTATGATTTTCCATATCCGGCATTCTCGGGTCAATCTCAACAGTATAATTTTGAACAGGATTAAATGTCAGCATGTCTACCTTTTTGTACAAATAAGCCGTTATATCATTTGTTCCCACTTTGGGAGTAGTTGGCTCCACCAGTGCAAGAAAATAGCTGGTATTGTCAACCCCTTTAAAACTCTTGTAACGGATCTTACCGGTCGATTGCACCACCGTTGGCCTGTTGGTCACTTCGGCCAATGTATCCTTACCACTGGTATAATCATAGGTTACTTCCCAGTATTCCATATCGTCGCTTGCCATAATGAAAATAAAATACCCTTTATATAAGGTTTTTGTATCAGCCACTTTACTTATAGTGGAGTAAGGGCAGGCATGGCTCATCATTGTCATGTGCATTAGTGGTTTCCACGACAATGTGGCATCTTCTACATATTTACCTGTTACATTGTTTTTCAACTGAATATATACCTCGTTGTAACCTACTACCAGATTCCCGGTATCTTTTTTATAAATATAAAAGGTATAATTGCCTTTTATCAAAGTATCTACCTTTTGTAGTCCGACCACTTCATCTGCCGCGGTTACTTCCTTTACATCATCCTTATTGCAGGAAGTCAATAGGATCGTTAATCCCAGTATAGCAAAAAATATAGATTTGTATTTTTTTATCAATTTCATTTTAAATAATTGTTTGAAAGAACGCTATATGTTTTATTCATATTTGTTCCAGTTATTTTTAGCGTAATACCTATTAAAAATAGAATGATTTACATCCATTCAGGATGTAAAAACCCAATCCGTAAAAAGAATAAACTATCTTACGGGTTATAAAACCGGCTAATGAACTATGCCTATCTTGTAACTAATAAATTAAAAAGCAATCAAGACAATCGTTTCGGTGGAACAAACACATCGGAAGCAGCCTTTGCAGTAATGACTGACTCCGAACTAAAAAAGAGAAGCTTAGTTATTTCAATATTATTTAATTCTGTTATGTCGAATACCACAAACTCATTAATTTCAAATGTTTGAGCTTTTTTATTGTTCGTATTCGTATTGTTTCCATTGGTATTTTCATTTTCGTCAGCCAGCTTTATTTGCTTCTTCAAAAAACACTTTCCCTGACAACAGTTCCCCTTTATTTCTTTTTTTACACACAGATTCTTTGCAATATAACCTTTGAATAGGTGATATTCAATGTATGGCATTTGGTATCTACCGATACAAAACACCATAACAAAGAGGAGTATTATTGCAAAAAAGCGGTCTTTAAATCTCATTTTACATATATTTTATCTAAAATAGCAGTATTTAGAAACAGTGTAAGCACTTATCTTAAATACTGAGTTTTCAGCATCAATAGTATTAATCAAAAGAGGGAAACAAGAAAATAAATTACAGATAAATCTGTAGTTACAAGTTAATAGTTACAAGACTGTTTATCTGAATTTTGCTTTCAGATAATAGATCGTTAAATATTATTACTTACTAAGATTACAGATAAATAAAACAATCATACAGGTGAATCCGTCCAAATATCACCTTACTCATTTTACCATGCAAAAGTACAAGATGTGAATCTTAGAAGAAATACCTATTAAAAGGCATTTGCATACCCTTTTCTGGGTATATTAAAGTATTACAATTGATCGAAACTTACACTACAACCAGAGTCAGACTTCATCCAAGACTTTTATATAAAAAACCGAAGATGTCTACCCATGTCCGGAATAAATATCTTCAGTTTTTCATCTGATTCCCCAATCAACTAAATATCCAATTAATCTATAGCAGCCAATGCCTGTTCGATATCGGCTTTAATGTCTTCAATATTTTCAATACCAACTGATATGCGTAGTAAGCCTGGAGCAACCCCCGAGGCTATCTGATCTTCGGGCGAAAGTTGTTCGTGGGTAGTGGCGGCAGGATGAATGATTAATGATTTAGCATCGCCCACATTAGCCAGATGGCTCAGCAATTTTACGTGATCAATCAGAGTGTCGGCATTCTTAGGATCGCCTTTTATTTTAAAGGTAAGTACCGACCCCGGACCTTTTGGAAAATACTTTTGGGCCAAATGATGGTATTTACTGCTTTTCAATCCCGGATAGTTTACGTATTCCACTTTCGGATGTTTCTCCAGCCACTCGGCTAAAGCCTGCGCATTTTGCACATGGCGTTCCACGCGTAATGAAAGCGTTTCGATACCTTGCACCAGCAAAAAAGAATTGAATGGACTAATGGTGTTACCCCAGTCGCGAAGTCCTTCTACCCGTGCACGAATATTAAATGCAATATTGCCAAACGGACCGTTAGCTCCGAATACATCCCAGAAAACCAACCCATGATAACTATCCGAAGGTTCGGTAAATGAAGGAAACTTGCCATTACCCCAGTTGAACGTTCCGCTATCTACAATAACACCACCAATGGAAGTTCCGTGACCGCCAATCCATTTAGTAGCTGATTCTACCACTACCGAAGCACCATGCTCCAATGGACGGAACAAATAACCGCCGGCACCAAAAGTATTATCTACAATTACCGGAATATCATGTTTTTTGGCTACCACGGCTATAGCATCAAAGTCAGGAACGTTTAGTTCTGGATTACCGATTGTTTCCAGGTAAATGGCTTTGGTTTTTTCGTCAATCAATGCCTCAAATTCTTCGGGTGCGTCGTCCTTAGTAAACCGGACTTCTACCCCCAGTCGTTTAAACTGATTTTTAAACTGATTGTAGGTTCCTCCGTATAAATGCGGCGTTGACACAAAGTTATCACCGGCCTGAATAATATTGTTCAGAGCAATAAACTGGGCAGACTGACCGGATGACGTAGCTAACCCGCTCACGCCACCTTCCAAAGCAGCAATGCGCTTTTCAAACACATCTGTCGTAGGGTTTTGTAAACGGGTGTAAATGTTTCCAAACTTGCGCAGACCAAAAAGGTCTGCGCCATCTTTTGCATCGTCGAACACATAGGAGGTTGTCTGATAAATAGGTAATGCACGTGAATGGGTACTACCATCCACTACCTGACCTGCATGTACTTGCAGGGTTTCAAATTTCAATTTAGTTGTTGCCACAATTTCTTGATTTTTTAAAGATTCATTACTATGTTTAATAGGCTTAAGATTGAGAACCTTAGCCAATGCTTTTTGGAAAGTAATAGAAAAACCAGCCATACTATTATTTTTTTTATGCTAAGAAGTGATGATATAAGAGCTTATCTATAAACTTCACACCAGCGATGTATATTTTGTAAATTTGATTATGAACGTTTTACGAATTATTTATAGTTTATCGCGATTCACATCGAAACAAACTATAAATAAACTCTCAGAGAAACTACTAACGAGTACTAACTAAATAATTATTATAATCAGAAAAGAGAAATTCAATCATTATAAGTATCTATTACTGTTTATAGATATCAAAAAAAACAGTTGACCGACTATCGACCAACTGTTCTTAAATTTATTTTATATAAATATGAAATAGCCGGTTCAACATCGTAATGACGACATGAAGCAACACATATACATATTTACTAATACAGATTTCATTTTACTAATACAGATTTCATTTTACTATTTATTTAATAAGCAATTTTCAACTATGCGTAAATTCCGCATGCTGTTTATCTTTTGACTATGCAAAATTAGATATTGAAGAGCACACCTGAAATACCTAAAAAGAGGCATTTTATATACCCTATTGATGGTATATTATACAATTTCGTTTAGTTAAGCACACAGAATACACAAATTTTACAGCATTGCAGCATTTAAAGCCGGAGTTTATTGATCGCTAAATTTAGAAATCAATGGCTTATTATTTCCAGAATTGCTGCCTGAACTTTTGCATTATCATCCGGTAATCCTATGCTGATGCGTATCCAGGTACTATAGGGCTCAAATGCACGACCAATAATAATACCGGCGGTCGCCAGTTTTTTCTGGACATCGGCATAGGGTTTCCGGATATCAAAAAATACGAAATTGGCACTGGAAGCCGTATGTTGTAGTCCTGATTTATCTAAGAAAGAGTTCCATTTTACCCTCTCCTGAGCTACCAGCTTATTTACAAGCCTTATATGCTCCTGATCCTTTAAGGCAGCTTCCGCAGCTACTATCGACAAGCGGTTTAAAGAATGTGTATCACCCAGCCCCTTAGTTTTCAGATACTGTAACAAGTCTGTAGGACCAACGGCATATCCTATCGACAATCCGGCTAATCCATACGCTTTTGCCAAAGTACGAAATACAATCACCTGATCGCCCTCCTTGAGGTTATTAACGGCCGTACGACCCGCAAAATCATCAGTATATTCCAGATAGGCTTCGTCAACAATCAGCAGCGTTCGTTTTGATACACGTTTCACAAAATCATGGAACTGCTTTTTATCGCTGACCGTTCCCGAAGGATTGTGAGGATTTACCAAGAAAACAGCTTGCGTTTTAGCTGTAATATGCGCCTCAATGGCTTCCAGATCATTTTCAAGCTTAGCATTCAGCGGAATTGATATTATGTTAGCACCCACACTAGCCGCAGCATTCACCAAAGCGGGGTAGCCAGGAACGGAATAAATAAATTCACTGCCTGCACCACCTCTTAAACCCAGGTAAATGCCCAGCACATCTAAAATTTCGCCCGGAATGATCTGCTCAGTACCTACTCCTTCATGCGAAGCCAGCTGGCTAACAAAGTTTTCTCCATCATGAGCCGCATAACGATAGATATTGGGGAGCTCTTTCAACAAGCTATCTTTAATCCCCTTAGCTGGCGGAAACGGATTTTCGTTCAATGACAGATTAATCGTTTTCTGACTATTATTGGCAATAGTAGCCGGTTGCTGAGCCGAGACTAAATTTGCGACTACAACAATAAGCCCTAATAATATGCACTTTATAGTTTGAATTATCTTCATCTGATTATCTAATTAATGACACTTTAAATGTAGTTGTTTTTTTTTGAAAGACTATAGTTGACAACAAAAAAGCAGATTTGCATAGCTTATATGACAAACCTGCTTTTCGAAGAAGTAGTTACAAGTAAATAGTTACGAGTTACAAGTCTGTTGATCTGCATTTTGCTATCAGAAAACAGATCATTAGATATGATTTTTTACTCAATAAGTATTACAGGATGCGATTTATTTCAACGTTTTTTCCTCAGCCGTGCTATTGCCCGGAATATCGGAAACAGTAACAGTTATTTTATCACCCAGAAGTGATTCGTTCAGCTTTGTAGCGGTATATAACCAAAATAATCCGTCCGACTGTGATAATGCACTGCCTACTTCCACCAGGGTACCATCGGCATTTGCAATTTTGACCTGCACACTTGCGACTTCAAAATCGTCGGTTGCTTTTATTCGGATTGTACTACCTACTTCTCCGGTATAACTACTCAAGTCGACTTCCTTAATATTTGGAGCATTAAAGTAGTCGGCTACTGCTACATTATACGCCGATTTTCCGGGAGCAGCTTTTTCGGTGTAAATAGCTTTGGTTGCAGGATCAGCCAGGACTGACTTTCCATAGATTACCGCCTCCTGAAATTTTGATCGCACTTTTAGTTGTGCTTCCGTAGGCTCTCCCTCATGTTCCGAAGGATGTACCGATACAAATACTTTACCATCTGCCTTCCGGCGACGAAATACAAAATTACCGACCTGACCACTCAAGCCTTCGGTAGCTAAATTGCTTTTAGACTCTGCCATTTTTTTAATTTTTAATTGTTTGTAAATTGAATTGTATAAAAAGAGAATAATTATAGTTTTCCAATCCTTCGCTCATCCTTCGTCGATCGTTCGTTCATCGTTCGTTCATCCTATACTCGAAAATTGAGCCTGTTTTGTTGATAAATTGTATAAAAACTGTATATATACGTAATGTTTACTTGTTATTTCGGCATAATCTTATAGATTTCCAGTGTAAACAATAGAACATTTAAGTCAGTGAACCTTGTTATCAAGATGCAACTTGATTTAAAATCGTTGCATTAAATTCTGTTTTGGGAAATATATTTTAATTTTGAAACAACTCTATTTATTTCAAAACCTCCGCTAGTTTTTCCAACAATTGCTCTCCCCGTAAATTTCGGGCAATGATCTTGCCATTAGGGTCAATAAGAAAATTGGCCGGAATAGACTGAACAGCGTATAGCTGCGCCACTTCATTATCCCAGCCTTTAATATCTGAGACGTGGGTCCAGGTCAGCTGGTCTTTCTCGATAGCTTTTAACCAGGCCTCTTTATCTTTATCTAATGAAACTCCTAGAATCGTAAAGTTTTTATCCTTAAAACGATTATAAGCCGCCACTACATTCGGATTTTCTCTACGGCACGGTCCACACCACGATGCCCAAAAATCGACTAACAGGTATTTGCCTCTGAAAGCAGAAAGTTTCACCTGCTTATTATCAGGAGTTGCCTGCGTAAAATCAGGGGCAACTGCCCCAACAGCTACCAGCTTTAGTTTCGCAATTTTTTGAGCAAACTCTTTACCGGAAGTGGTGTTTCTAATCTGCTCCGACAATCCATTATACAGTGGTTCTATCTTATCTACCTCCGGTGCAGCACCTGCAACGCTTTTTACGGCATCCAGCGACACATAACTGGTGGGATTAGCTTGAATAAATTGAATCTGAAGTTCATTCAATTCATTGTCAATAGCATCAAATCGTTTTTCGATTTCATCTTTGGCGGCTTCATCTTTTGCTTTTGCAGCAGCACTATATTCTGCTGCCAGTGCTTTTTGTTTTGTTACTATCGGAGCAATTAAATCAGCTAGTTTCTTGTTTTCATCATTAATAGGCGAGCCCACAATTTTTGCCCGAAAGACAGAATCCGAGGCAGTGACTTCAATCTTTCCTTTTTCCAGATAAATTTCAAGAATGTCAGCCTTCTTTAAATTTTTGATTCCAACACCAGTATGATCAACAATAATACGAGCCTTGATGGGATCAACAAGCTGTCCTTTAAACTGAAAAGTTCCACGATTGCTAATTACAGAGTCTGTGGTTACAGTCTTTCCTGTACGATAGATTAGGTAGACTTTAGTAGAATTACTTAATTTTTCTATTTTTCCATTGACTTTATATTCGCCCGACTGAGCGAATGCAGACATTGGAAGCAGAGCTAAAGCTATAAATTTGAATAGTTTCATATGTTTTTTATTTTTGTTTTTACATTAAACTTATATTGGAGTATATTGGATAAGAAGCGATGAGAAGATTTCTCACCGCCTCAGCCTTAGATTAATAAACGTAATGCATCAACTTAGAAATTCGCATATAAAAAGTTGATGATATATGAGAAAACTCATATTTCTTAAGTATCTTGAAAGTAAAACATATTACCTCGCCCCTGTATATGTGTATACCTCGGTAAATTTACCTCTCAGACTTCCATTCTGAACTAAATAATAGGTTATGTGTATAGTTTTAGTTGCCGGATCATAGTAATTATCTGTTGTTACATCAATCTGTCCCGAACGCTTGCTTGAATTAGTACCTTGTCCGTAATAATTAGTTACTGCTGTGGCCTTATTCGTAGTATTATCGAAAGTAAAGATTGGGCTCCAGTTACTGAAATACGAATAGCTGGTTCCTGTGTAAAACACATAATTATTTGGGAGACCATAATCCTGATACTGCAGCTCGACAACATTTCCTGACGTAGTAATCAAATCAACAGTTTGAGGATACGCTCCTGTAAATAAAGAATTCACATAATCTTGATATGTACCATTAACTTGATAAACTCCGTCATATTTATTCTTAACTAGGATTTGGAATAGTGCACTTCCATAATTACCACTTACAGTTCCTTTAGTTGTGGATTCAATTCTAATTCCCAAAGCATACGATTCAGAATAATCGGCTGATGTATAATTAGGAAGATGTAACTTTATAATTAATGTATCCTTTTTTTGTCCTTTAGGAATAGTCAAATCATATCCATCTATGGTATACAAGCGTGATGGCAATGCTGTATAATTTGTTCCTAAACTATCATTGTAAGTCGAGATTATTGTTTCATCTAAATTCAGATGAACCTTTATGTCTTCAGGTGCTCCGTTAACACCTGTATAATTCACAACAATAGGTATTTCAACTTCACCTGCATCAGCAGCAAAAGCCAGTGATTTTAACGCGCTTGGAGTAGAAGTACTTCTTGCGGGGATATTGAATATCTCCACAATCCCACTTGATCCATTGTCTTGAAAAATACTATCTGCATCGTTTACACATGAAGCAAGAGTGATGGAAGAAAGTACCAATATCAAGCCAAATAATTTATTTATATTTCGTTTCATATTCATTATATTTTTGAATGTTATCGATAAAATAGTTAGTTTAAATCCCAAAAAATCGGATTAGAATATGCGTTCGTTAATGTAGGAACGTTTGCATTCAGATTATACTCTGCTTGTGGATAAATCTGACGTACAGGTAATTTATCAGTACGAGTAGATTGTGATCTTATTGAGACAAAAGTTGTTGTGGCTGCAGTACCGCTTATTTTAGGATAAGTTGTTCTTCTGAACTCGTTCCAGGCTTCATGCCCGTGGATATAGTTTAGAGCAATATACTTTTGAGTAATAATGGATTCAAGGCGTTGAGCATCTGTCGTTGCTGCACTATAATCAACCAGGTATTTTCCTGAATTATCTGCCAGATATGTAGCTAAGTCAGTTGCAGGATTAACCCCTGAAGCATAGGCTTTATTGGTATTTTGTCTTAAGTAAGCGAATGAAGCAAGAATACCATTTTCGAAATTCGATTTTGCAGTTCCATCAAGAACATGTCCCTTTAAAGCAGCTTCCGCTAATAAAAAGTAGACTTCGGAGGCCAGAAAAACAGGTTGCCCCTGAGTTCTGTCTTTAAAAATACCGGTTCCGTCAGCTTTTCCTGTCCAGGCATAACGAGGCGAAGTCGGATTATTTGTTTCATCAGCTAACTGCCCACCAACTGTAGTTCCGGGATATCCTTTGTAAACTAATTTTCCTCTTATACTATCCTGCAATATGGTTCCATTATAATATGTCAATGTATATTTGGAAGGAATGTAATAATTAGCTGCCTGCGTAATTGATCCTGCAATGGAACTATGCAAAGCTTCCCAACTCGGGTTCTGAGTACCCGATGTGCTATATCCCGGGTTAATTAATGCATCTTCTTTCAGGAAACCATCAGCACTAAATGTAGCAAAAGCACTTTGCGCAAAGGAGTCGATAGAGCTACCGGATGCTTTTATCAGCAAACGCAATTTGATATTGTTGGCAAATTGTTTCCATTTGGTAAGATCACCATTGAATAACGGATCGGCAACTTCGGTAAGTGCCAGAACTGAACCATCCGTCTTACTGGCATTTGTTGTAATCACTGCAATGGCATCATCCAACTCTTTGATTAAAAGCTGATATGCAGCTGCATCATCATCAAATTTCGGGGACAAATTTGCATTGCCTTTTAGTCCATCTGTCCAGGGAACATCACCGTATGCATCTACTAAAAGTTCATAGTTAAATACTTTCTGTATGCGTGCAACTGCTGCATACAATACATATTCAGGCTTACTTACAGCCTGATTAATAACAAACTGATAATCTCTTAAATTACCATAGACATTAGTCCACAGAGTAGTATTGTCTGTACTTGTAAAATTATAGGTATAGATACTACCGAATCCTGAGATTCCAGCTCCAGGAAGTTGATAACCAACAATAAATGAACCATATGAGTTATACGTAACAATGTTAGTTGCAGTACTGGCCAAAGCAGCAGGTAATACAAAATCTGCCGTAACGGAAGTGCCAGTGGCGTCGTTAGGATTATCGTTGATATCCAGATTGCAAGACTGCAACGCCATAAAACTTATTAATATAAATAATATATACTTTTTCATCTCTTTATAAATTAGAATGTTATTGAAATAGTTGCTCCAAAATAGCGGGAAGGAGGAGTTTGACTCAAATTGGATACACCAATTGCATTGTTGTCGTTGGCACTATAGTCAGGGTCAGTATATTCGTTGTTTTTAGCTGCCCACAAAAATAGATTACGTCCTTGCAGACTTATAGAAGCTGCTTGCAAAGGTTGTATCTTTTTAATAATTGATTTTGGCAAGTCATAAGTCAACGTTAATTCGCGCCATTTCCAATAGGCTCCGGAATACACATAATTGCTATATATTCCTCTATTGTATGCGGCTGATGTCCAAAATCCTGTTCCACCATCGGAAACCGTAATGCTGGTATTGGCAACATATTTTCCAGTTGTCGGATCAAGATAAGAAGAGTTTGGAAATACAAAACGTTCGCGATTATAATAAGCACTTCGTGCCGATGAACCTATAAAATCGAGGTTATTTCCCAAACTAATAGCTGCTGCATAATATCCTCCACGGTATTCAAACAAACTCGTCAGCGTGAAATTTTTATATTTCAGACTAAAATCAACTCCTAAACGAGATTTGGGAGTGGTATTCCCTATAATTTTCGTTTCACTGGCTTTTGATGGGTATCCGGTATTAATGTCTACAATAACTCTTCCCTGATCATCACGTGCATAATCGCTGACAATTATCTGATTTAACTCATAACCTTCCTGCGCATAAATTACACTGCTACCATTGATGGCTATACGATCATTAGAACTACCATTGTCAAACAGTGTTTTCAGTAAGTTTTTATTATGAGTGAAATTTCCTCCTACAGTTAACTTCCAATCCTTAGTTCGTATGGGTGTTACATGCAATGATGTTTCAATTCCCTCATTAGTTACTTCGCCGGTATTGACCAGATAAGAACTATAGCCTGAAGACGGAGATACGCCTGCACTTACAACCTGACCTGTTGTACTGGTCGAATAATAATTAACCTGTGCATCGACTACATTTTTAAATAGTCTGAACTCAGTACCTATTTCCCAGCCTTTCGTTATTTCCGGCTTTAGATTATCCGACACAAGCGTTGAACTTTGTGAAAAATAGGTTCCACTGGAATAGCCGGTAACCGAATTGAAAGTTGCGTTGGTTGAATAAGGATCTATATTTACATTACCTGTTTTTGATAATGCTCCCCTTATTTTTAAGTAATCCAGAACAGGACTACTTTTAAGAGCATCAATAGCATCAGTTACAACAAACGATAAATCGGCAGATGGATAAAAATACGATCGATTTGCTTTCTTCAACAACGAAGTATAATCTTTTCGCCCGGTTACATGTAAATACAGATAATTTTTATAACCAGCTAGAAAATCTCCCCAGATGCCTAGATTTTTATATTCCTGAATATAATTAGAAACCGAAGCTTCACCTACCCGATTACTAATATTATACAGTTCAGGAATCAATAATGCACTGGCACTTTCTGTCGTATATTTCAGTTTGTTTCCACTATAAGAATATCCCAAAATAAGATTTAATGAAATATCATTCAATTTTTTATTGAATCCTGCCTGAAAATCGTGATTAACACGTGATGTATTTTGGTGTGTATCTGAAACAGATCCCGATAGGTTTGTTTTGCCCACCGTATTGATAGAGTAGTCACTGTATGTTAGTTTTGGAGTATGTTGTTTATCTTGATAGAAACGATCGCTGATTGCAGCTCTGTATAAGAAATAAACCCATGGAGCCGGAGAGTATTTTAAATCTATTTTTCCGGTTAGATATGTGTTTTGTGTATTTTCTCTGAAATTATCAACATAATAGTACGGATTCTCATACCATGGATTATACCAACCATCGGGTGTTGCCCATTTATTATTTTTCCAGTCTTTATAACTCGTTACGGGTATATTAGCCGCAGTATTAAGCAAAAGATCATAGACATCGCTGGTTGCACTGGTTATATCATAATTATTCTTAACATAATTGGCAGAATAGTTCAGATCTAAATTCGATAATACTTTGCGACTACCATTAACACGAATGGACGTCCGGTTGTATTTGTCGCCTGGTGTTGTTCCCGTTGCATCAAGGTATTGACCTGAAATATAAGTAGTAGATTTGTCATCACCAAAACTAACCGACAAATCCGACTGATTTTGTATCCCTGTATTCCAGAATTTGTTGCGTTCATTCGTTGCACTATACGTGGTCGTTTGTTGATCTCCATTTTCTAATGGATATCCCAGATTACGTGTCGATCCATCAAATGCAGGCCCATATTGTTGATTTTCCTCCGGTTTATAGATCTGAGCATCGGCCGTAGATCCGGCGCCAAATTTATTTTGCAATTTAGGAAAGAAACTAATTTGTTGAGCTGTTGTGGTATGCGAAAATTTTATAACCGGTTTACCTGGTTTACCTTTCTTAGTCGTAACCAGTAACACTCCATTGGATGCCTCGGAACCATAAAGTGCTGCGCCAGATGCGCCTGTCAACACCTGAATATCCTCAATATCCTCAGGGTTGATATTGTTCAGAATATCTGATGATACAATAGCATTGTCAACAACAATTAAAGCTTGATTATTCCCTGTAAGGGAGCGGTTTCCTCTTAACACCAACCGATAGCTAGGATTCACTCCACTACTGATTGCATTAACCTGTAACCCGGGCACCTTAGCTGTTAATCCTCCTGCAATTGAAGTGGATTTACCTGCCGTAAGCTCTTGTCCGGTAACTTTGGTAGTAGTATACCCCTGCTCCCTTTTTGTTCGTTGAATACCACCAGCTACTACAACCACCTCATTCAGCTTGTTTACATCTTCTTCCAGGTAAATAGTAACCGGTTCGTTTTCGTACAGCTCAATGCTTTGGCTTTTATAACCAGTGCTTGATATCAGCAAAGTGGCAGGGAATGATTTCAGTTTTAAATGGAAATCTCCATTTATGTCCGATACAGTTCCTCCGGTATGTCCTTTGGCTCGAACTGTTGCACCTACAACAGAGGATTTAGAACTCTCTTCCAGAATTTTTCCGCGGATCTCAACTTGCTGCGAAAATGCAGACAGTGTGGTTAACACAGCAAACAGGAATAAAATTCTGGCTCTGCGTACAAAATACTCAGGAAACATTTTGCTGTTTCCACAAAATAATGTTAGTTTTGTCATACAATTTTTGAATTGTAGCGGGCACACCCTCAATCGGTTTGGCGACAGAGAAGGGGGTTTGCTCGCTTTTGTTTATAAATATAGTAATTCTTGTTTTTGGAGTTAATTGTTTTAAAAATTCAACTTGTTTTTGTTCAACTTATCCAGTTATAGACTAACAAATATGACTTTGCAATTGATTAAAATTATAGCACTGCTGCCATAAGATTTGTAAAGTCTGGTAAAACAGATAAAATGGGTATTAGGATGGATAGCTGACCGGGCATCTACATTAGATTATGTACAGCCCTACTTTCTTAGCAATACATAAAAGAATCCGGCTTAGCACTGCAGGAGCAACGCATTCGCTGGAAAGTTATTAGCATATATATGAGTCCAAAAGAAGACATAAGCTGAGCTCCCAAAACTGATTGATCAATCCTCATCTGAACATTGAGCGGCTGATCAGCTAATTTTGGTAAGATATTTTGATTTATAGAATAAATACTTTTACTCATACTACAACATGTCTTGTTATGCGGTAAAACACGATTAAGGTATCAGAACCTTTTATAAATAAAATTACACTTTTACTCTGCAAAAATACAGGAACAAAACAACTCTCGAAATACCCAGCTAATGGTATTTTATATACCTATCTTTAGGTATATTATGACTAAATAACTATATCGGCTCAAAATAATCAAGGAAAAACGATCTCTCTGTCGCAATTTCTATAAAAAACTTCAGCCTCTCCAAAGCTCAATAAGCTGTAGCAATTAAGGGGCGTTCGGGATGCTGATGTTCCCGTATCTAATTTACGTCACAAACAAGTACAGATACAAAAAAGCACGACCCAATGATCTAAAATCATTGGGTCGCGCTATACGTATATTAATCTTGTTTAACAAGCTTATACTACAATACTAGTTGCGTTTTGGTAACTTTTTAGCTCCGTTGTTCAACAGGAAATCCACGTTCTTTGATACTGCTTTGCCGGTAAAGGTAGCACCGGTATATCCGTCAACCTCAACTTTCTTTGCATCTTTCACTGTTTTTCCAACCCACTGATCGAAAAATCCACGTTTCTCTAATCTACGCACATAGCCCAACGATTCTTTGTTTGACAGCAATGCCACCTTTTTGATAATCCAGTTTTTGTCGGTTATGATCATCACAGGAGTCAGGTCATTGTATCCTTTTACATCTTTGCAAAACGGAAGACTGGACATCGCAAACCCGACAGTTTTATTGTCCGGACCCAAGATCCGAAACCAGTAGTCATTTACTTTTTCTACCTTACCGGCATCGGGATAAACACTCTGAACAACTTCTTTATTCGACACTTCGTGCAATACAGCAACATGAGCTTCTTTCCCATCGTGGGGTCTTTCTTGTGAAACTGCAATACTACTGATAAACATTGCCACAATCAACAGTTTTTTAATCATCTTATTCCTCTTTATTTTATTTATATCCACTTCATTTTAATGGTTAATGATTAGTATTGTCTGGCAAACTTTATATATGAAACTTTGTGAGAGATTTCTCACTTTGTTCGAAATGACAATCAATGTTTTATGTTTGGGGATGGGGTCGGGGGGGGGGGGGGGGGGC
>Ga0302162_10000065_pt1 | contig 34449 bp, 21 predicted proteins | sample I_Fen_E2_2_FD_193501 | JGI IMG/M metagenome (GOLD analysis project Ga0302162, IMG submission 193501) | Peat permafrost microbial communities from Stordalen Mire near Abisko, Sweden - I_Fen_E2_2 | ecosystem: Environmental > Terrestrial > Soil > Wetlands > Permafrost | place: Sweden: Abisko...
TAACTGCAAAGAGACAAATTGATCCCGGAAAATTGCAGTATAAATATGAGTGGATTAATTACGATCAAGCGGCTTTACCAGGGAATAAGTATAATGTGAACACAGGTGCTTATCCGGCTTCAGCAAAAGCACGTGTTGACACTTCTTATGTTGAAAATGGTGTGATTATCAATAAAACGATTGAAAGAAAACTCACAACAAGAAGAGATTTAATTTCTACCCGTATTGTAAATGTGTATCCGGATACAATCATGTGGCTGCGCGATTTTCAGTATTCATACAATGACCCTAAAATGCGCATGTATTTTTCGCATCCGGGATTTGCTAATTATCCGGTAGTCGGCGTTACTTGGGAACAAGCGCAAGCTTTTTGCCAGTGGAGGACAAGACTATTCAATAATGTAAATAAAGTTGGAGGACAAGATTATCGTTTGCCTACAGAAGCAGAGTGGGAATATGCTGCACGTGGAGGTCGCAAAATGGCTTTGTATCCTTGGGGCGGAAATTATGTTCGTGACAAAAAAGGGTGTTTCTTGGCTAATTTTAAACCAATGAGAGGTAGTTATACGGATGATATGGGAGCTACAACAATGAAGGTTGCATCTTATCCTCCTAATAATTTTGGGTTATACGATATGGCGGGAAATGTTTCCGAATGGACTTCTTCTGCATACGACGTTTCAAGTACTTTGGTGGTCTCTGATATGAATCCAAGTTTTCAATACAATGCGAAAAACAGTGATCCGGATGTATTAAAACGGAAAGTGGTTAAAGGAGGTTCGTGGAAAGATATTGCTTATTATTTGCAATGTGGTGTGAAATCTTATGAATACCAAAATGAAAGTCGTCCGTATATAGGTTTCCGTTGCGTTCGGTCATACAATGGTGAATAGTTGATTAATTTGTCTTTAAAAAATATTGTATATGTCAGATAATGAATCAAAGTTTGATTTGTGGTGGAATTCACCTCAGGTAAAACAAAAGGTAGGGGCGGCTTATAGTTTAGGCGCTTCAGTGGTAATTATTGGAGCTATGTTTAAAATTTTGCATCTATCCGGTGCGGGAACAATGCTTGGGGTCGGCATGACTGTAGAGGCTTTCTTGTTTGCTCTGGGGATCTTTGATAAACCTCATAAAGATTATGAATGGGATAAGGTGTATGACTTCGATGGCGATGGAGTTAAACGGGTAGACCAAAGAGAATCCCAACATGTAAATGTAGGGGTGGTTGCATCCACGGCGGCTCCTTCAAGAGCGGTCGGGCTTAATTATTCTGAGACAGTTAATGATGATGATGTAAAAAAATTATCGGAAGGCATTAGAAATCTAACAGCGACAGCTCAGCAATTTTCCAGTTTAGCCGATGCAGTTGGTTCCACTGATAAATTTGTGAAGAGTATTGATGGAGCAACGGAGGCTACAGCTAAATTTATCACAGGTCAGGAATCTTTAAATGTTGCGACAGGTTCATTGTCTACATCATACCAATCTATATCAGATGGCATGGAAACAGTAGAAAAGGAAACAAAAGCATATGCTGGGAAGGTTGAAAGTATAAACAAAAGTTTATCATCAATAAACTCAATATATGAAATTCAACTTAGAAATATTCAAGCTCAATCTGAAGGTTTGACTGAACAAACAGAACATATACAAACAGTAAGTGAAGAATTGAATTTTATAACCAAGGATGTTCAGAAAATGAAGACGGCAACTTCTGTTGCTGCAGAAGAAACAGAAAGGTTCAAAACGGGTACAACTAAACTAACCGCGCAAATTACTGAGCTAAATCAAGTGTATGGTAATATGCTGAATGCTTTAAGTGATTAATTATGAGTTTTTCTGATTCTAAATTTTAAATAAGTTTTCTAATGAGTGGAGCAAAAAATTGTCCAGAAACACCCAGACAAAAAATGATAGGTATGATGTATTTAGTGCTTACAGCAATGTTGGCTCTGAATGTATCAAGTGAAATTTTGAATGGTTTTTCGATGGTCGATAATAGTTTACATAAAACCATAGAATCATCGGATTTGAGAAATCAAGCACTATATGCTGATTTTGAAGCTCTTTCTAAAGAAAATCCAAAGAAAGTACACGAGTGGTTAGAGAAAGCTTTAGCTGTAAAAAAGAAATCGGATGAGGTTTATAATTATATTCAGGATTTCAAAAAACAAATTATAAAGTTAGCAGACAAGGATGAGGCGAATGACAGTGCTTATGTAAGCCAGATTAATGCAAAAGATAATCTGGATAAAGCTGCAGAGTATGGTTTAGTCAAAGGGAATGGGAAGGTTTTACAAAAGAAAATTGAAGATTATCGAGACTATTTAGTTAAACTCTCTGCAAATAACCCAGCAAAGCAAAAAATGTATCAGTCTATTTTCTCTACAAAAAAGACCAAAGATGGCAAATCCTGGCAGACCGCAATATTTGAGGGAATGCCTCTCTCTGCCGTGGTAACGATACTTACAAAATATCAAAGTGATGTCCGGACTTCTGAAGCCGAGGTTGTTCAGTATTTGAAAAGTCAGACTGATGCTTTAGACTTCAGGGTGAATAAGATAACTGCTTTGGTAGTTCCCAATTCAAGATATGTTATTCGTGGTGGTAAATATTCGGCCCAGATTGTGCTTTCTGCAGTAGATTCAACGAAAGTTCCTGGCTATTTTGTCGGTTCAGCTGCTGTTCGTAATGGATTTTATGAAGTAAATTGCGGAAAATCAGGTTCTTTTACTTATGCTGGGCAAATCAGAATGCCAGGAAATGATGGATCAGTTAGAACCTATCCATTTAAAAGTGATTATGTCGTTGGTGAACCATCGGCAACTGTTTCTAATGCTGACCTGAATGTTGTTTATCGGGGTATTGACAATAAATTCAGTATCTCTGTGCCAGGTGTTGCATCTGGGAATGTTTCGGTTCGTGTAAACGGAGGAACTGCACAAAAAGCAGGCGATAAATATATTATTCGCGCAACTCAGGATGGTGAAATAAACATATCGGTTTACGCTAAAATTGATGGAAAAGATTTACCAATGGGTGGTGGTGCTTACCGGGTGAAATATTTGCCAGATCCGATAGCTTATATTCAAGGAACCGGGGGAGACTCCAAACCAATCAGAGGTGGCTATATGTCTCCAAATGCTCTTAGAGGTAGCTTGCTAATTGCAAGCTATGGTAAAGATGAGTTGGTAAAGGCAAACTTTACTGTTACATCATTTACTATGATTGCAAAGGGTCTATCACCTCAAACAGTTTCGGGTTCGCACCTGAGTGCATCTTTTGTCAATAAACTACTTAAGGGTGACATATTAATGATAAACAATATTAAAGCTGTTGGCCCTGATCAACGGTCAAGAGATTTGGGATCGATAAGTATATCACTTTAGTTCAGAACTTATATAAATATATAAAATCTCACAATATGAAAAAGTATTGGATTATTACATTAGTAATATTTATTTCTATTTCAACATTTTCATTGCATGCTCAAGAAAAACAAGTTCCTTTCTTTGAGAAAAATGGAACTGTTGCCTTGGAAACAACTTCGATGAATGAACTTGCTGATACGATAGCAGTATTACGTCATAGACGTGATGATATTGTCTGGTCAAGGGTTGTTTATAGAATTATCGATTTGCGAGATAAGCAAAATTATCAATTATATTTTCCATCAACACCCAATGAAAAATATCGTAGTCTGTTCAGAGTAATTTTGGATGCTGTAGTAAATGATTCTTTACAAGCATATGATAAAGTTGAAAGAGATATTCAACCTCTGTATACAAATGTTCTGGATAAAGATAGTTTGAAAAGTATCTTTGTTTCTATAACTAATGATACAATCAATAAGACTACCACTAAAGATCAATTAATTGTTAAGGATCCGGTTACGCAGGAACTGACTGTAAGTAAATTTTTATATCCTGCTTACGTCAAAAATCAATATAAGTTTTTGACTCAGGAAATAGTCTTTTTCGATAAACATACATCTCGCCTTTATTCCAAAATTATTGGTATTGCACCATTATATGGATTGACTGAAACTAATATTAGCTTGGGAGATACAAAAGATGTTTGGAGCTATTTACAAAGTTCAGTTTTGTGTTGGTTCCTTTTTGATGAATTACGTCCTTACTTGGCCAGACAATATGTAATTCCAAATGGTAATGAAACCCAGCGGCTTACCTACGATGAATTCTTCGCTCAACGATTGTATTCAAGCTATCTTCTTGGTGATAGCAATATGCATAATCGGATGATAGTTAGGTATATGAATGATCCTGTGAAAATTAAAAAGGAACAAGACCGTATTGAAACCGAGTTGTTGAATTTTGAACAAGATCTTTGGGAATATTAATTAAGAATGACGCTAATTGCTGAAAGAATGCAACCATATATCAAAAAAGACGACAATTTGTCGTCTTTTTTGATATATGCATTCGAAACTGTTTGAAAAACACTAATTTTGTTGCTATAAGTGTATTCAATCTAAGGGGTAGGCAAATCAATGTACATCCTTTTAATAACTTGAGTTTATGAAAAATATAATACTTGCAGATAATCAGGATATCTCGAATGCCGGTTGGCACTATTTGCTTCAGAATACTGTCGATGTGAAAGAGATTCAGGAGGTAACTGAAAAAAAGGAATTAATTCCGTTACTCGTTAATTGTCCGAATTCATTGGTCATTCTGGATTATACCTTGTTTGATTTTGAAAGTGTAAATGAACTGCTTATTCTTCAGGTTCGATTTGCTGAGACCGACTGGATATTATTCTCAGAGGAATTGAGCGATGAATTTTTGCGGACACTATTGTATAATACACAATCTTTTAGTGTCTTAATGAAGGACGGATCTAGAGATGAAATACATACAGCCATTAAAGAGGTTCTTAAAGGAAATCGGTATATCTGTAATCACGTGAGTAATATTTTACTTGATAGCAGTAAAAGCCTACAGAATCAGAATATAAAGAATGTGTTAACTGCTACGGAGCAGGAAATTTTAAAGGAGATGGCTTTAGGGCGTACAACAAAAGAAATAGCATCTCACAGGCACGTTAGTGCACATACTATTATGACGCATAGAAAAAATATATTTAGAAAAATAGAAGTAAATAATATTCATGAAGCTACAAAATACGCTATGCGTTCTGGAATTGTGGATATGGCTGAGTATTATATTTAAAGAATAGATTTGATTAGAAAATGAATATAGCAACATTGTTGTCGGGTGGAGTAGATAGCTCGGTGGTAGTACATCTGTTGAAAGAAGCTGGTTATACACCTACGCTGTTTTATATTAAGATTGGAATGGATGATGACGAATTGTTGCATTGTAGTTCGGAAGAAGATATAGAGATGGCTTCATTAATTGCACGTAAATACGGATGCAAGTTGGAAGTTGTTGATCTGCATAAGGATTATTGGGATAATGTTGTATCGTATACTATTGATAAGGTGAAGCAGGGCTTAACTCCTAATCCGGATGTGATGTGTAACAGGCTGATCAAGTTTGGAGTATTTGAACAGCGTGTGGGGAAAGATTTTGATAAAACGGCTACGGGACATTATGCCACTACATTTGAGAAAGACGGTAAGGTATATCTTTCTACCGCCAAAGACCCGATAAAAGATCAAACTGATTTTCTTGCCCAGATTACGTATTTGCAGGTCTCTAAGCTGATGTTCCCTATCGGGCATTTAATGAAGAGCGAAGTGCGCGATATTGCCGAGAAAGCTGAATTGCCTAGTGCCAAGCGTCAGGATAGTCAGGGGATTTGCTTTTTGGGAAAAGTGAATTACAATGACTTTATTCGCAGGTATCTGGGGGAGAAGAAAGGACCTATAGTTGAGTTTGAAACAGGGAAGATACTTGGTGTGCACAATGGATATTGGTTCCATACGGTGGGCCAACGTAAGGGTTTGGGCTTGTCTGGAGGGCCGTGGTACGTGATAAAAAAGGATGTGGAAGCAAATATCGTATATGCATCTAAGGGCTTTGATGTGGACGCGCAATATGGCTATGAGTTCTCTATGCGTGATTTTCATTTTATCACCGATAATCCATGGGAAGGAGCAGACAAAGAAACAGATGTTACATTCAAAATAAGACATACTCCTGATTTTACAACAGGAAAAATCATTAAAACCCCCGATGGATACCACTTACTGTCTGATGATCGGCTACAGGGAATTGCTCCCGGGCAATTTGGGGTCGTATATGATGCAGAAGCAAAGATTTGTATTGGAAGCGGTGAGATAAAATAAACGATTGCATATAAAAAGCAGGATGATTGGAATAATCATCCTGCTTTTTATATAATAAGGGAACGGTTTTGTGTATGAACTATTTTTAAAAATAGAATATACCCTTTTCATGGTAGGTAAATTACCCTGTTTGGGTTATTGTCTCTTCTATTCTGCATAAGTAATTTTGAACATAAAAGAAAAGTCTTTTTTTTCTCATTTTGGAGTCTTATCGAATGATTAATGCTTCGGTATATAGGAGGATTTTGCTTTGAATAACGGATAGATGGAGAATAAGTATCTTCATAATATACTAATAACGGTAGATAAGCGGTAGATAAGCGGTAGATAAGCGATAGATGAGCGATAGATCAGCGGTAGATAAACGATAGATCGATAGAAGAAGGATATAAGATAAACGAGTTATTCTTATTTCCATTATCTTTATAGCATATTTCTAAAAGCTCTTCTAATGGCAAAATCAAAGAATAATATAATTATCGAGGGTCTGAGTGGGAAAATAGGTAATCTGGTGTTTCGCCGTCGTAAAAATGACGGAAAGATATTCGTGTCGGTATCTCCTTCTTCGCATAGAGTCGGCCCTACTGAAGAAAAAAAGAAGGTGAATGATAAATTCAAACGGGCTGTGCTATATGGTAAGTCTGTCATAGCCAATTCTGAGATAAAGACACTTTATGCTCAAAGGATATCTGGAGGACAGACGGCTTTCAATCTGGCAGTTGCCGATTTTCTTAATGCTCCTATTATTGAAGAGATTGATGTGAGTAACTATACAGGCAAGGCTGGTTCTGTAATCAGGATAAAAGCAACTGACAATTTTAAAGTGGTCAGTGTGTCAGTGACGATTACAGATGCTGATGGAACTCAGCTTGAAGTTGGTGAGGCTGTAATGGATAAAGGTGACGAGCTTTACTGGCTATATATAGCTGCTGAAGACAATCATCTGGTAGTAGGTAGTAGAGTAATCGTAACGGCATCAGATATTCCACGAAATGAAACGGTACAGGAAAAAATAGTATGACGGTAGATCGTTGGTTTTAGCTTATGCTAATTGAAGAATATCTTATTGGATAGATTGCTAAAATGAGAAATTGGGTATGAACTCCTATCATTTTTCAGTCAGTATAGGATTGTGTTCTGTCATATTTTTCATAAAAAGCGGGTGCTGCATAGCAAAAAAACATCTAATTCGAGATTAATTAGTATTTTTGCGCATCCAGAATTGATCTTCTGTGTGATTTGAGATGAATATAAAGGAAAAAAACAGTCAGCAACGAAGTGCAGAAGCGGAACTTCTCTTACGCCTCCAGCAAGGAGACGAAGAAGCTTTTGCCAGCTTGTTTTATGCCTATAAAGATAAACTGTTCGGCTTTGCAATGGTTCTTACTAATTCATCAGTTAAAGCAGAAGATCTGGTACAGGATGTTTTTCTGAAAATATGGCAAAACAGAGCTAATATTACTGACATAGAAAACATAAATGCATTTATGTTTCGCATGGCGCAGAATCAGGCTATTGATGAACTCCGCCGATTCTCAAAAGAAACGCTTGCACATTCTTCCGATTTTATAAATGAGGAAGCTCTTAATCCAAACCCAGCTGAATCTCTATTAAATAAAGAAATTCGCGAAAAAATAAAGGAAGCTGTTGACCAACTTCCGCCACAGCAAAAGCGTATTTACATTCTTCATAACGAAGATGGCTATAAGTATGAGGAAATAGCCTCAGAATTAAATCTTTCCGTTTCTACTATCCGCAATCATATGAGTCAGGCACTGGGAAATATCCGCAAATTACTCTCATATTCTTACCCCGGAAATATCTTCATTTATTGGGCTTTCTTCATTGGATTTAGTCTATTTTAAAAAAATGTCTACAATAGACTAGACATTTTATCTTTTCATCCGTCTTAATAGCAAATACGGAGGTCTAATAACCTTTTGTATTATAATTACTTGTTTTAATACCAATTTGCTAATATAGAACACAAGATGAAAAGTGATAGATTATATTATTTGATGCAGCGATACTTCGCTCAGGAGTGTACTGCCGAAGAGAAAGAAGAACTGGCATTGCTCATTGATAAAGCCAGAAATGAGGAATTGAAATCCCAGCTTCTGGATCAATGGGATAATTACGAGTCTAAATCTATTTTACCCGAAAACAAAACCCGGCGTATATTGGATAGCATTCTGGTTTCTTCGGATACCGGGAAAACTGTCCATTCGAAAAATAAACCGCGAATATTGCAATTCAGAACAATTGCAGCTGTGGCAGCTTCTGTTGTTATTTTGTTTTCATTGGGACTCTTTTTGCATAAATCAGATAATCCGGTCGTTGGTACCGGGAAAATATTCGCTAAAGCTCCTGCTATCTCGCCTCAGCAGCAAGCCCCGTTTACACGTACTATTACTTTACCTGATGGAAGTACTGTGGTGTTACATGCCGGAAGTACAATCAACTATCCATCAACTTTTACAGGAAAGACACGCGAAATAGCCCTTGTTGGTGAAGCCTACTTCGATGTTAAACACAATTCGGAAAAACCATTTATCATTCATACCGGACAAGTGAAAACCACAGTTCTGGGAACTGCTTTTGATATTAAGGCATGGCCTGATCACAAGAACATTATAGTTTCGGTTACACGCGGCAAGGTTCGGGTTGAAAATGATAAGAAGGTATTAGCGGTGTTGACAATTAATCAACAAATAAACTATGATCTTCAGAATACGGTAGCTAAACACCAAAGAGTGAATGCAGAAGGCATTGTGAGCAATTGGGCTAAGCAAGACCTGAACTTTGACGGTGCAACGTTTGAATCAATTGCTCATGCATTGAGTAAACGTTATGGGAAAAATATAAGTATTAGTAATGCGCAATTAGCTAAAACGCAAATTGTGTCATCATTTGTTGGCACAGAATCTCTTGAAAATATACTTGATGTACTTTGCACTATCAACCCAGATGCGCAGTTTGTCGAGAAAAATAATGAAATTATTATATCGAATAAAAATTAAACCCCTAAAAAAAAGAAAGAATGAATGGTAAAAGCAGATACTTCTTAGTTTTAAAGAAAGAACAAAAAAAATCCCTCTGCCGTAGGAAGCTCCGAGGGATTTAAGTCAAAAAAATCCATAATAAATTTTTATAACTGCATACAAAGATATGAAAAAAAGAATTATACAAGCGGTATATCCTTTAGATTGTTTAGGTAAATTAACTGCATTAAGCTCAATTATCAATTTTAAGCACAGTCGGTTTTGCGTGTTATTAAGTTTGATGCTTGTAAGTCAACTATTTTTTGCAACAACAGGTTCTGCTCAGTCATTAGATCGCAAAATTACATTTGAGTTACAAGGTCAGACTTTACAGCAAGGGCTTAATGAATTAGGAAAACGTTCAGGTTATAGGGTGGCCTATACTTTACCACAAGTATCGGGCTATACAAACATTACTATAAAAAAGGGTGAACGCACAGTGAAGGAAATTCTGGGGCTGTTATTATCAAATACTTCACTAACATTTATTGTAAAAGATAAAAGTATTCTGGTGTTTGAAAAATCACGCTCTAAAGCAAGCGCTGACAATACAAAATTTATATTGTATGGGACTGTTACTGATTTAGAATCTGAGCCTTTATCCGGTGTTAGTGTTCGAGTGAAAGGCAGTGACAGAGGAACAATTACAGACGAAAACGGGAGATATTCTATTGATGTAGAAAAAGGAGGTATACTACTTCTTTCTTTTATAGGTTTTAATCCAAGAGAGATTATGGCAAAAACCGGTGGAGTATTCAATGTTTCGTTAACGCCAAATAGTGTCTCGTTATCAGAAGTTTCAGTCGTTTCCACCGGTTATCAGACACTACCAAAGGAAAGAGCAACAGGTTCATTTGGTACAATAAGTGCCAAAGATCTGGAGAAAAGTTCAAATGCAAATATTCTGCAACGCATAGAAGGCTTGGTTCCCGGCATGCAAATATCACTAACGGGAGGAAACAATTCTTTTGATTATAATAATAATTCAAAATCGATAAGTTCGGATACACGAACTGTAGGGGCAAGTGATTATAATATAAAGATACGTGGAGTTAATACGATTAAGGGTGAGACATTTCCCTTACTCGTAGTGGATGGAGCTATTTCTGAGATGGACATTTCTAATTTTAATCCAAATGACATTGAAAGTATTACGGTATTAAAAGATGCGGCAGCAGCTTCTATCTGGGGAGTTCGTGCTACCAATGGTGTTATTGTGCTTACCACAAAAAAGGGTACAATGAATCATGCTCCTCAGATAAATTTTTCGACCAGCTTTATGGTTGCTGATAAACAGGATATAGGCTATCTCAAAACCATGAACTCTGCTCAGGAGCTTAGTTACGAAAAAGAGTTGGTCGATAGAGGTTTTATTACAGCTATCCCTGCTACATCTTATTATACAGCTCAATATTTGAAGAGCGATGGAACAAATTTGGCCTTGAAATTAAAATCAGGGGCAATTACTCAGGCAGACTATGATGCAGCTGCAACAAAACTAAGTGCTATTGATAATAAATCTCAAATAAGCAAGTATTTGCTTCAACAGGCAACCAACAAGCAGTATAACTTGTCGGTAAGTGGAGGAACCAACACTTCCCGTTATTTCTATTCTACGTCGTATAGCAAGGAAAACCCCAGTACTAAAGGAAACTCGGCAGATCGAATTACTCTTACGTTGAATAATAGTTGGAAATTATTTAATTGGGCGACTCTTTCTACAAATCTGAAAGGAACATTTTTTACCTACAAAAATAACGGTATAACCCTGAATACTATATATAGCTCGAGTTCTACAGCATTAATGCCCTATAGTTTGTTAGCTGACAATAACAATAAAGGTATTTCATACGCGAGATTAGATCCTACCTGGACAAGTACGCTGTCTTCGGCTTATAAAGACTGGACTTATAATTATCTGGACGAACTGGCAAATGCAGATAATCTTCAGAAAAATGATAATTACCTTGGTACAATAAATCTGCAGATGCCTCTGTTGTATGGCCTAAAAGCCTCGTTACAATATATGTTGGAAAGAACTTATAGTCAATCACAAAGCTATTACAATCAGAATACCTATAATTTTCGGAATATAGTCAACTACTATACTTACCCAACGGCTACTACTAATAGTTTGGGAATTACCAATGGAGGTATATTGAGCCAAAATAACACAAACGAAAATAATCATAGTTTACGGGGACAATTGGATTATGACTATACTTTTAATGGTATCCATCAGATTACAGCCGTAGCCGGAATGGAATTACGTGAAACTAATATGAGTCAATCTACTTTTTCATTATTCGGCTATAATAAGGAAACGGGATTCACTAATTCCAGTATTAATTATAGTTCTACTCCCACATATGCATACGTAGCCGGATCTACAGCCACTTCATATACTACTTTCAATTATGGGGGTTATCCCACACAATCCGATAAAAAACGTAGATTTTTATCATATTATAGCAATGCGGCATATACGCTGTTAGATCGCTATTCTTTATCGGCGAGTGTTCGCTATGATGATTATAACAATTTTGGATTGGATAGAAAATACAGAGCCACTCCTTTGTGGTCATCAGGACTAAAATGGATATTGAGTAAAGAGTCATTTATAAAGAAACAATCATGGATAAATAATCTGTCTTTGCGCGGAACCTTTGGAGTGAATGGTAATTTATCATTATCAACCTATCCATTTACAAATATAGGATTGGGAGGCACTGATGGAACCACCGGACAGGCATATGCAAACTTGACGTCGCTGGCGAATCCTCAATTGAGATGGGAAAAAACGTATGTTACTAATTTGGGATTAGATTTCAGCTTATTCAATAGCAGATTAAATGGTGGATTAGATTTTTATAATAAAAGCAGTAAAGATTTACTATATTCTTACCCTATTAGTACCGTGTATGTAGGTAATGTGGGTACTTTAACCCGTAATATGCTTACGATGAATTCCAAAGGGGTTGATTTGAATTTAAATGGTATTGTTTTTACGAATAAAGACTGGCAATGGAATGTTGGTGGAGCATTTTCGTACAATACAAATAAGGTGACAGATACACGTTTTAATTCAAGTAGTTACACAAGCTATTATGGTTATTCTCCTGGAGGTATCGGACTTTTGGCCGGATACCCTACCGACAAGTTATTAGTATACCGGAATGCCGGATTGGATGCCAATGGGCTGACTCAGGTATATGATGAGAATGGTGGCATTATAAAAGCTACCACAACCTCCATTACTTCCTTTGGAGTGTTTAAAAATGCCGGTCGTACTACTGCTCCGTTTTATGGAAACTTTAATACTACACTGAAATACAAACAGTTTAGTCTATATGCGTTTTTGACCTATCAATTCGGGAGTGTGTTTCTGAAACCAACCATTTCAAGTTATATAACATCATCTACGAGAGCGAACTATGACTTGAGTGCTGATATAGCAAACAGGTGGCAAAAATCCGGTGATGAGGCTACAACAAATACTCCGGGTCTTAATGGAACTGCTACAGCGGTAACTTATAGTCTTTATCGTTATCAATATTCAGACATCAATGTTTTATCGGGTGATTATATCCGCTTTCGACAAATATCACTTAATTATCAACTTCCATCTGAATTGACTAATAAGTGTCATATAAAAAGTGCTCAGTTAGGGTTTTCGGTAAATAACTTAGGTTTGCTTTGGACTGCCAACAAACAAGGTTATGATCCGGATTATGTTGCAACAATAGGTTATACATACAGTCTTCCGGCATCAAGATCTTATACAGTTTCTTTAAATATTAATTTCTAATGATATCAAAAATGAAACCTCAATTAAATATTATTTTAGCAATATTAGTTTGTCTGGGCTTTGCTGCTTGTGGAAACTATGTCGATATAAAAACCCAAGGAAAATTAGTTCCCGGAGAAATAAGTAACTATCGCTATTTACTGAATAATACATATGCCTATGAAGTTGGCCCCCGGTTACCGGATATCGCATCCGATGATGTGGAACTTGTTGATGGAAGTACCCAACAGCTTGCCTTAAATGCGAGTGATTATTACGGTTATTGGCTGAAAGCGAATACCTGGCAAGCGGTTATCTATCCAATAGGGACTTATCAGGATGATTACGACTGGAATGCCATGTATAACACAGTTACTTATTCGAATGTTGTAATTAATGAAGTTCCAACGAGCACAGGTGGAACGGAGTCCGAAAAAGCTGCATTGATAGCTGAAGCTCTTGTACACAGAGCCGATGCATATTTAATGCTGGTCAACAAATATGCAAAACCCTATAATGCGAGCACTGCTACCGGCGATCTTGGCGTGCCGATGGTATTGGTAGAAACAACTGTACAATCACTTAAACGATCTTCCATTCAGGCGGTTTATGATCAGATTATTACCGATTTGAAAACAGCCATTCCTGCATTGCCTCTTACTCAGTTATATACTACTTTGCCTTCAAAACCTTCGGCTTACGGTGAATTGGCTCGTACATATCTGTGTATGAACGATTATGCAAATGCCAAACTGTATGCTGATAGTGCATTGTTGTATAGAAGTACACTGAATGATTTGAGTACTATAACAGCACTATCCTCTACTACTTATCCAAATCGGGCCAGCGATCCGGAAATTCTTTTGTCTAAAATAACTTATGGCGGGATTTCCGCTTATACTCCTTATGCCTTGCGCTTGAGTAGTAGCTTGCTGACATTACTAGGAACCAAAGATCAGCGATATGCTTTGTTTACTACTGTGCCGGCAACTATATCAAGCTCGTATACAGCTGCTGGTGGACGCTTTTTTTATAAGGACAGAGCCATGAATGAAGGCCGCAATATAGGACCGAGTGTTCCGGAAATGATGCTTATTGAGGCTGAGTATTACGCTCGCAATAACAAACCGGATGTGGCTATGAATTGGGTAAATACCTTGCGAAAAAAACGATTTAAAGCAGCCGATTACGCCGATTTGTCGGCAACTGATTCGAACGATGCGCTTAAAAAGGTGATAGATGAACGTCATCGTGAGTTTTTTTGTCGTATGCTACGTTGGTGGGATATGAGACGGCTGAAAGACGATGCGATGTTTGCAGAAACATTAACCAGAACAGTAGCAGGTGTTACCTATACACTTGCTCCAACCAGTAATCGTTATGTATTCTCTATTCCTGATTATCAAATATTGCTAAACCCTGAAATAGAACAAAATCCGGAATAATAAATTAAGTTTCTAATTAAATATAAAATGACCAGAACAAAAATGATGTTACTTCACTTAAGTTTAGCCTTGGGGCTAAACTTAAGTGTATTTTCGCAAACAGAAAAGACTGTTGTACTTAATCCTAATAGCCCACTACCCGGGCAAAAATTGGAAGTGAAGTATAATGCCAAAGAGAGTCCGCTTGGAGATGCCAACGATATTAAAGGAGTGGTTTATATGTTTTGTAACTACGAATGGACAACAAAAGATTTGATTTTGAGTCCCGATGGAGGATATTGGAAAGGATTATTGGACATTCCTTCTGATTGCGGCTTTTTGGCTTTTAAATTTGAATCGCACGATAAGGTTGATAATAACAATAATAAGGGATATGCATGGTTGTTGAAAAAAGCAGATCAGACAATAATGCCCGGAGCTTATGCTGGCTGGGGGCTAATGCGTTCTCCTGAATATGGGTATTCAATTCCCTGTTATTCTGAGTTGAATAAATCTGCAGTAAGTGATACTGTTACATATTATTGGCTTAATCAGGAAATAACGAGAACTCCTGCATCAGCCGGACCTATGGCTGTACTTTTAGCTCAATCTTTAAAGAAGGCTCATATAAATGGAGCCGAACAGCGGATGAAAAGAATAGTTGCTTTTTTATTGAAGAATGAATCGGAAGAAAACTTACTTAAAGCTACTTACATATATAAAAACCTTTTGGGGCTAAACCAATCGGCAGATTCTTTGACACAGGTAATGCTTACCCGATATCCTAAAGGGTCAATAGCCCGGTTAAACGCGTACAGAGCTGCAAATAATCAGAAAAGTGGGGACGAAAAACGACAGGCATTAATTCAGTTTGTAAAGGATTTCCCCGAATTGCCTGCGGATGCGAAGTTTAACGACGATAATCGAATTTCTTATGGCAATGTATATCAAACTATTATTATCCTTGATGTGATAAATAAAAATTACAGTAGTATAAAAACATATTTAGAACAGCTTCCGATGGATGCATCAATAAATTTATTCTACAAAGTAATCGAAATTGCCCATAACCGAAAAGATATGTCGGATCAGGAATTGTATCCGTATGCTAAATTACTCGTCGACCACTTAGAAAATACAAAAGATATAAAACCATTACGTTACTATCATCTGTCTCCGAACGAATGGAACGGAATATGGAACGGTCTTTTCGCAAAAAACATTCTCATTACGTATGTTGATATTTTGAAGAATAACGGTAAGAATAAAGAAGCTTTATCGTATGCACAATTAGCTCAGCGAACACTACAATACACTAAAGCTGATTTAAATGGTAATATGGCAATATTGCTTAATGATAATGGAGATCAAGAGTTGTTGAAAACCTTGCTAATGAAAAGTTTGTACAATAATCAAATAAACTCGTTGATGCTTGATTTGCTTAAGAAGGAATACATCGCAGAACATAAATCGGAAGCCGGTTTTGACGCATTTATAAAAGCACATAAAAATCCGGCATTGGCAGTTAATGAGTCGAAATTTTTGGTGGAGAGTAAGCGTGAAGGTGTAATGCCTGCGTGGAGCATGATGGATGCTGAAGGTAAGTTGATAGATTCCAATAGTCTGAAAGGAAAAACCTATGTGCTGGATTTTTGGGCCTCGTGGTGTGTCCCTTGTAAAGCTTCTTTTCCGGGTATGAAACTGGCTGTCGAAAAATACAAAAATGATCCGAATGTCCAGTTTTATTTTGTTGACACCGAAGAACGTTCAGAAAACTATAAAGAAGCTGCAAAGAAATATATTAAAGATAATAACTATCCGTTCCATATTTTATTTGATAATAAGTTGAAGGGGAAAGAAATAAATGATGAGGTTTTTAGCCGCATTGCTAAAGCTTTTACTATTTCAGGTATTCCACAAAAAATCTTTGTTGATAAAAATGGTCATGTGCAGTACATTTCTGTAGGTTATAAAGGAAGTCCAAGTGAACTTGCCGATGAAATATCCGGAATGGTAGAGCAAACAAAGAATGTAAAATAAGTTATTGATCCCGAATAATGATAAAAATAAAATTATCAACAAGATTTCTTCTTGCTGCAATACTTTGCTTTCCTTTGGTTTTGAATGCTGCCGATTCATTACCCTATATTTCAAAAGAAGTACTATTTAATAATGAGGATAACTCTATTCGTTTTGGAGGAACACTGACTTTACCGGATACATTACACACGCATCAGGTTGTTATCATTGTTTCGGGAACGGGAGCACAGGATAGAGACGGTACTATGGCAGGGCATAAGATGTTTGCAACCATAGCAGATAACCTGACCCGTAGAGGCATTGCTGTTCTTCGGGTTGATGATAGAGGAGTGGGACAAACAACCGGTGTGTACCAAACTTCAACAACCGGTGATTTTGCAAAAGATGTGCTGGCTTTTATTCGCTTTGTGAAATCTCAGAAAGGAATTGATCCGAAAAATATCGGATTGATTGGGCATAGCGAAGGTGGTGCAGTAATTTCTATTGTAACGGCACAATCCAGAGATGTAGCTTTTATGATTAGTATTGCCGGCCTGGCTACCGACGGATTGAATGCTTTAAGAAAACAAAACAGAGATATTATTGAAGCATCTGAATTGCCTGATTATGATAAGGCACGTTCCAACGAAATCAACGAATTGATGTTTAATACGGCTTATGCTTATGCTAATTCCGATAGTATGGAAGTTAAACTAAACGAGACCTACCAAAATTGGAAAAAGAAGGACAATGAGTACTTTAAAACATTAAATATAAAATACGATCATTTTCGATTTCCCATATACAGCTATGTACAAACTGCTATTGGCCCGTGGTATCGTTATTTTATTCAATATGACCCGGCTAAATATCTGACAAAAATAAAAGTTCCGGTCTTGGCAATTAATGGCGACAGAGATTTGATGGTGGCTTGTAATGAAAATCTGGCAAACTTTAAAAAATATCTGACTGTAGCTCGAAATAAGGATTTCAAAATTGTCAGTGTTCCCGGGTTGAATCATTTGTTTCAACATTGCAAACTGTGCACTCGTGAGGAATACAAAACTCTTAAAGAATCGTTTGCTCCCGAAGTGCTTGATTTAATGGGAAACTGGATTCTTAGCCATAAAAGAAACAAATAAATGAAATATACAAAAATAGTATGGGTGGCTGTGGTCATTCTTTTACTTTCGGCGGTTGGAGAGGTATCTGCCTATGCGGCTAAGGGTAAAATACCAACAAAAAAGCAAGTTACTCTTCCGCTGGACTCAGCAGTGAGGGTAGGAAAATTAGCGAATGGATTTACTTATTATATTCGTCGGAATACAGAACCTAAAAATAGGGTAACACTTTATTTAGCCAACAAGGTAGGCTCTATCCTTGAAAATGATAATCAGCAAGGACTGGCTCATTTTATGGAACATATGAGTTTTAATGGAACGAAACATTTTCCTAAAAATGAGTTGGTAAGTTATCTTCAGAAAGCCGGTGTCCGTTTTGGTGGTGATTTGAATGCCTATACCAATTTTGACGAAACGGTATATCAGTTGCCACTTCCAACAGATAATCCCGACCTGTTACAAAATGGTTTTCAGATTATGCGAGACTGGGCACAGGATGCAACACTTGACTCGGTGGAAATCAATAAAGAGCGTGGCGTGGTTCTCGAAGAAAAACGATTGGGAAAAAATGCATCGAAGCGGTTGCAATATAAATATTTGCCTGTCATTTTAAATCAGTCGCGCTATAGTAATCGCCTTCCTATCGGTACGGAAGAAATACTAAACAACTTCAGACCCAAAACGCTGACTGATTTCTATAAGACCTGGTATCGTCCCGATCTTCAAGCATTAATAGTGGTGGGAGATATTGATGTGGCTGCAACGGAGAAAACAATTGTAGCTCTGTTCTCCGATTTGAAAATGCCTGAAAATCCAAAGCAACGAACCAAATACACAATTCCATTAGTCAAAAAAAATCAATTCTTTGTTGCTACAGATAAGGAATTTTCGGCAACGGCTATTCAGGTATTTATAAAACATCAGCACACCGCTTTGAAGACCATTGAAGATTATCATCAAAATATTCTTCGTTCTCTATTTAATTTTATTGTTCGTGAACGTTTTAATGAATTAAGCAAGCAGGCTAGTCCTCCTTTTATTCAGGGTGGAAGTTCCATTGGAGGTTTCCTTGCCAATATTGATGTACTTTCAACATCTGTAGTGGCGAAACCAGGAGAGCTTGAGAAGGGCTTTAAAGCTGTGTGGACTGAAATAGAACGACTGAAGAAGTTTGGATTTGTTCAATCTGAGTTAAATAGGGCTAAAGAGGCATTGATGCAATCGATGGAGTCGATCTATAAAGAAAAAGATAAAACCGAATCGGGAAGTTATACCAATGAATATCTGAATCTCTTTTTGAAGGGTGATGCAGCTCCGGGTATTGAATACGAGTATAAACTATATCAGAATAATCTCCCGAAGATAACGCTTGCTGAAGTGAATGATGTAGTTAAAAAGTATCTGGTGGATGTAAATCGGGACATTATTGTTCTTGGTTCAACTAAAGATTCTACAATATTACCTACAGAGAAGATAGTTAGCCAATGGATGTTATATGTTCAAAAAAGTTCTATCAGTTCCTATGTCGATCAGTCTTCTAATAAACCTTTATTTAATAAAATGCCAGTTTCCGGAAAGATAGTTGCTGAGAAAAAACAGGATGCATTGGGTTTAATTGAGTATACACTTAGCAACGGAGTAAAGGTAAATCTGAAACCAACCAATTTCAAAAATGATGAAATTAGTTTTCAAGCTTTTAGTCCCGGTGGAACTTCTCTTTATAGCGATGCTGATTATGAGTCGGCGATTCGTGCTTCAGCATTGGTCGGTTATAGCGGGCTTGCCGATTTTAATTTAGTCCAACTTGGAAAATATCTCACGGGAAAAAGAGTTCAGGTTTCGCCTTATATTGGTGAGCGTACTGAAGGATTTACCGGATACAGTTCTACTAAAGACTTGGAAACAGCCTTGCAACTGGTTTATCTTTATTTCACCGAACCGCGTAAGGATGTTGAGATATACAAGGGCGTTCTCTCCAAAGAAAGAGCCACTCTGCTTACCCGTGATAATGATCCAATGACTGTTTTTTCCGATACGGTTAATGCCATTTTGGGTAACTATAGTTTACGCCGATCTGCGCCCAGTGTGGCTAAACTCGATAAAATAGAACTCAATAGAGCTTTTGAAATATACAAAGACCGTTTTGCCGATGCCGGTGATTTTACGTTCACTTTTGTTGGTAATCTGGATTTGGAGAAAATAAAACCTTTGTTGGAAAAATACTTAGGGTCTTTACCTACCATACATCGGATCGAAAGTGCACGTGATCTGGGAATTCATATTCCTGAAGGTAAAATAAACAAGGAAGTTTATAAAGGACAAGATCAAAAATCCACTGTACGTTTGGTGTTTAGCGGAGAGTATACCTACAGCAACGATGAAAATAATCTTTTGGATGCGTTGGCCGAAGTGTTGACCATTAAACTGACTGAACGTCTTCGCGAACAGGAAAGTGGAGTTTATGGAGTAGGAGCAAAAGCTTCTTATGCTAAATATCCACATAACCGTTATTCTTTCTCTGTGATGTTTGGTTGTGGTCCTGAGAATACGGAGAAGTTGATTAACTCGGCTCTGGATGAAATCAGTAAACTTCGTCGGAATGGACCTTCATTGGTGGATGTAAACAAAGTACTGGCTGAAGAACGACGTTCGACTGAAGTTCAATTGAAAGAAAACGGATTTTGGCTTAATTATTTGACGAGTCAATTTCAGAATAATGATAATCCGGAACAAGTCCTGTCTTATCAGGATGATTTGAATAAAATCACCCCCGAACTATTAAAGGCTTCTGCCAATAAATATCTCGAGGGTAATAATTTCATACGTTTGATTTTATATCCTGATAAAAAATAAAATTAAATAGAAAGGGATGAAATGAAGCAAATTGAAAAGTTTTCTTTAATTTCACCCCTTAATTTAAAATATACAGTTTATGAAAGTATTTCGTTTATTGGCTTTGACTTTGTTGCCAACAGCTTTGTTTGCTCAGTCGGGCGCATATACCATTAATGGAAAAATAGGGAGTCTTAATGCACCGGCAAAAGTTTATCTTCTGACGCGGACAGAGAAAACAACAAAGATTGATTCGGCAACTTTAAGAAATGGAGCATTTGAAATGAAAGGACAGATTGCCGATCCAACTAAAGCACGTCTTGTTGTAGATCATACCGGAGTCGGTTTAAAAAAAATAGTAAAACCTGATTTGCTCGATATTTATCTTGAAAAAGGTAAAATTAATGTTCTCAGTTCTGATTCTGTTTATAAATCAGAAATTACAGGTTCGGCTATCAATGCCGAGAATAAAAAGTACAATGTCTTACTGGCTTCGGCTCAGGCTAAACAAAAAGCAATTCTGGCTGAATATTACGCAGCTTCCGACGAAAAGAAAAAATCGGTCGAATTTCAGAAAGATATTGATATGCGTTATGATGCTGTGGATAATGAGCTGAAAACTCTTAATAAGGAATATATTCTGGGCAATCCAGGCAGTGTTGTTTCTTTGGACGCTTTGAAAACATTGGGCAATCCTGTTTTTGAAGTTGAATTGATAGAACCATTGTTCAACGGGTTAACTGAGCAACTTCGTAATTCCGCTTCGGGGAAGGAACTGCTAGCAAAAATTGCAAAGCTCAAGCTGGTAGCGGTTGGAGCTCCGGCTCCCGATTTTACGCAACTCAGCCCTGATGGTAAAGAACTCAAACTCTCCGGATTCAAAGGTAAATATGTGCTACTTGATTTCTGGGCATCGTGGTGCGGTCCCTGTCGTGCCGAAAATCCGAATGTTGTAATTGCCTACAATCAATACAAAGACCGGAATTTTACAATATTGGGAGTTTCACTTGACAGCGAAAAAAGTAAAGCTGCGTGGTTGAAGGCTATTGAGAAAGATCAGCTGGCATGGAATCATGTTTCCGATCTGAAAGGATGGAGTAATGAGGCTGCCCAGTTATACTCGGTTCAGTCTATTCCGCAGAACTTTTTGATCAGTCCGGAAGGTAAAATCGTTGCTAAAAACCTTCGTGGCGAAGAATTGCAGCTAAAATTGAAAGAGATTTTTAAATAATCATTCTTTTGACAGTTTGATTATTTAATCTTCTTCTTTTTAGCTCCCTGTCTGAGACTCAATGCTCAGTGGGGAGTTTTTTTATAAGTGTATGCTACACTTCTTTAACTTGATTCATCAACGATAAGGCCTACACGAATGAATTGTTTTTGCTATTTTTCGTCATCGAACTTAACTTTTTTGGAAAAATGGTGTGGACTTTTACTCTAACAGTCCATACTGTTGGAGTAAAAGTCCGTACTGTTAGAGTAAAAGTCCATACTGTTGGAGTAAAAGTCCATACTGTTGGAGTAAAAGTCCGTACTGTTATAGTAAAAGTCCGTACTGTTAGAGTAAAAGTCCATACTATTGGAGTAAAAGTCCGTACTGTTGGAGCAACAGTCCATACTGTTGGAGTAAAAGTCCGTACTGTTATAGTAACAGTCCGTACTGTTATAGTAACAGTCTATACTGTTGGAGTAACAGTCCGTACTGTTAGAGTAAAAGTCCATACTGTTGGAGTAAAAGTCCATACTGTTACGGCAAAAGTCCGTACTGTTGGAGTGAGACTCTAGTCTGCCTAACAAATAGAAAAACTGGATATCTTTTTGTTTTATATGGTTTTTTAGACTGGATGATATGGCAAAATGCTGTAGTAGTGCTAAAAATAGGAAGCAATACTATCTAACAGATTTAGAATTGATACTGTATTTGTGTTGTTACTCTAGCGAGAATTTATTGTCTAATTGTTTTATTCTTTCTATTTGTGAATTTGTCACAGACTTTCAGATCACTAATTAAAATTCCAACCGGGTATATATCTAATTACTCAATAGGAGATTGATTAGAATATGCTATGTCTCCTGACTGCGGTTAGTTTCTAAATGACTAATCTTTATCTAGACTCACTTTAATGAGGTATGTTTATACCCTATAAGAGGTATTTGATGATATTGAAATACTTCCTAAATTTGCAAATTGGAGTATGCATATTATTACCGTTTTTCAACAAAAAGGAAGTTTTAAGTTTGCAATATGTACAATATTGAATATATAGTTGTATTTTTGCAATCATTACAATCGTTTTACTTTCCAAAAGACAATGAAAACCGACATTGAGCTGATAAAGCAACAAGAAAGAGAGCTTCTGTTACGTCTCCAACATGGAGACGAGGAGGCTTTTGCTCGTTTGTTCTATGCTTATAAGGATAAATTGTTTGGTTTTCTGTTTGGTCTGACAAAATCGGATGCAAAAGCCAAAGATTTGCTTCAGGATGTTTTTCTCAAAGTATGGCAAAACAGAGCCAATATGGCAGAAATAGACAATTTCAATGCTTATATTTATTCTGTAGCTCAAAACCAGGCTGTTGATCAGTTTCGGAAATCTTCCAAAGAATTGTTTTCCAATGTAGAACTGTTGAACTCGCAGGAAGATGATGCAACACCCGATCCTGTCAGTGCTCTGATAAATAAAGAAACCCGGGAAAAAATAGATGAAGCCGTAAACCAATTACCACCTCAACAAAAGAAAATATTTGTTCTTCATAATGAATATGGATTTAAGCATCATGAAATTGCCGAGCAGTTGAATATCTCAGTGTCTACAGCTCAAAACCACATGAGGGAAGCTTTAAAAAATATTCGTATTTATCTTTCTCATTCTTATATTTTATTTACGATTCTCTCTCATATCGTTATTCAAACTCTCTCCGCTTTGTTTTAAAAATGATCTTCATGTAGATTGATAAAAAGCTTTGATAATATAATTATTGTCGCTTATTTGTCGCTATGTCGGTCTCTTTCTTCTCTATTTTATGCTAAAAAGTATATTTCTGAAATAAATAATCAATATGGACTAGGTGTTTTTTTTGTTCTGTACGTCTTACAGATAATTAAAGCATATTAGTTTCTATTTGAATAAAAAGCAAATAAATTCATAATCCTTTTACTTCAACATGATCAACACAATGGAAACAGGTAGAATTCAGTATTTGTTAAAAAAGTATCTTTCACAGAGCTGTAATCCCGGCGAGAAGAAAGAACTCAATTTATTGATTAATTCCTTGCAGGATGAAGAGCTGAAAGCTGAGTTTCGGGCACTCTGGACTAATTATTCTTCTGAGCTGACTTTGTCGGAAGAAGATTCGCAGGATATATTAACTAATATTCTGCCCGAAAAGAAGAAAAATCTGACTTTACGAAGAAGTATTACCCGCTCCGTTTATCTCCGTACTATCTCGGTGGCAGCTTCATTGCTAATCCTGATTTCAATTGGAATTTACGTGAGGAACAATAAAGGATTGAAAGAACCGGGTTCTGTAATAGCCAAAGCTGTTCTGGTTTCACCCGACAGGGCAACAGCCTACACGCGTCATCTTACTTTGCCTGATGGAACCAGTGTAATTCTGAAATCGGGAAGTACACTTCATTATCCGGAAGCATTTGATGGAAATACGCGGGAAGTAACACTTCGTGGAGAAGCTTACTTTGATGTGAAACACATGAATTCGAGGCCGTTTATTATTCATACAGGCATTGTGAAAACAACTGTATTAGGAACTGCTTTTGATATTAAGGCCTGGCCGAGACAAGAAAACGTAATTGTTTCCGTAACACGTGGAAAAGTACGGGTGGAGGATGATAAAAAAGTATTGGCAGTACTGACGGTTAACCAATCGGTCAACTACGATCTTCGGAATACCGGTGCTAAGCAGCAAACAGTAAATGCAGAAGAAGTCGTAAATGACTGGACAAAACAGGATCTGCTGTTTAACCGGGTGCCTTTTGAATCTATTGCTCAGGTTCTGAGCAAACGGTATGGTAAAAATGTAACAATCAGTAATGCTCAATTGGCAAATACGCAAATAACTTCATCATTTAGTGGTACAGAATCACTGGAAAATATACTTGATATTTTGTGTGCAATTAATGTTAATACGCAGTATACAATTAATGCTAATGAAGTTACCATTACAAGTAAAAACTAACTTAAAATAAATAAAATCAAATCAAATGATAAAAAGTGATACTTCTTAGTAAAAAAAGAGCAAAAAAAATCCCTCCGCCGTAGGAAGCCTTGAGGGATTTAAAATCATAACAATCAAATATCAATTATTATAAATTTAGATACAAAGATATGGAAAAAAAAATTATAAATGCACTGTCTCATTTATTATATATTCCTCATATTCATTTCCCGGGGAAAATAAAAGTTTATCTGATATTGAGCTTTATGTTGGCCGGCCAATTATTCTTCAATGCCGTGTGTGCTCAGAACGCTGATAGCAAACTTATTTTTGGAATGCAAAATCAGACCTTGGAATATGGACTTAATGAAGTGGGTCGATTGACTAAGTTTAGGGTGGCTTTTGCATTACCACAAGTCAATAAGTATACCAATATTACGATAGAGAAAAAATCCCGTACGCTAAAAGAAACTCTTAACCTATTACTGGAAAATACAAATCTTACATTTGTGTTTAAAGATAAAAGTATTTTAGTGATCGAAAGGACACGAACTAAACAAGAATCGAATAATGGCAAATACTTTATATTTGGCTCTGTTACAGATTTAGATTCTGATCCTTTGCCCGGAGTCAGTATCCGCGTAAAAGGAAATAATAAAGGAACAATTACAGATGTAAATGGAAAATACGCGCTTGAAATTGAAAAGGAAGATATAGTAGTGCTTTCTTATATCGGTTTTAATCCAAGAGAAATCCAACCTCAGAATGGAGGACTGTTTAATGTAGTACTATCCCCAAACAGCATTGCACTTTCAGAGGTTTCTGTTGTTTCCACGGGGTATCAGTCATTGCCGAAAGAAAGAGCAACCGGTGCTTTTGGTATTGTTACTGCCAAGGACTTGAAACAAACTCCGACAGTAAACATTATGGAAAGACTTGAGGGCACAGTTCCCGGGGTTAACTTTGATGTTCGCAATAATACAATCACAATCAGAGGAAAAAACTCTTTTAATAACACGGATAGTAATCATCCTTTAATTGTAGTTGATGGATTTCCTACTGATGATAAAACATTAACCGACCAGGTTAATGGAGTCGCGACTGGTGGTGCTGTTCTTAGCCGTATTAATCCTGAAGATATTGAATCAATCACTATTCTGAAAGATGCAGCTGCTTCTTCAATTTGGGGTGCAAAAGCTGCAAATGGTGTCATTGTAATTGAAACAAAAAAAGGAAAAAAAGGAACTCCTACAGTTAATTTTAGTACTAGCCTGAGTGTATCAGCTCCGGCCGACCTGAATAAGCTGGATCGAATGAATAGTGCTCAATATATTGCGTTGGAAAAAGAATTAAAAGATAAAGGATTTATTACTGACCCAAATACTTATTCCAGCTGGATGTCGTTTAATCAGAACAAACCCGTAAGCAGTGCGCTTGAATGGATGTTTAAAGTAGACAGGGGAACTGCTACAGCAGCTGAGGCAACTACAGCGCTGGATGCTTTATCAAAAGTCAATAATTATGATCAGATAAAAAAGTATTTGTTGCAAAATGCAGTTTCGCAACAGTATAATTTATCACTGTCTGGAGGTGGCCCAAATAACACCTATTACATTTCATCAAATTATACAAAGGATGTTCCGGTATTTCGCAGTAATAGTGGTGACAATTATTTTCTGACAGTCAATCTGGGAAATTCATTTCTGAATAATCGTGTTAATCTAAAGACCGGCATTAATTATAACTACTCAAAGAGTGTGAGTAATTCGGCTGCAATTAATGCACTCGGCACATCTAGTTTAGGATTGAGACCTTATGATCTGCTGGTTGATGCTAATGGAAGTACAATTAAACGTTCGTTGGTTTTTACAGATGCAGTAGCTAGCAATTTTTTGAATGAAGGTTATTTACCCTGGACTTACAGCGCGGTTGATGAGCTTAATTATTCGAACTCAATATCTAAAGAAAACCGGTTGCACCTTACAGCCGATCTTAACGTAAAATTAACTGATTGGGCTAATGTATCGGTATCCGGATCATTGCTAAAAACGAATGGCACGACTAACATTCTTGATGAATTGAACAGCTATAATACACGGAATTTTATAAATACGGGTACCTCTATCAATGCGAGTACAAATAAATTGGTGTACGGAGTTCCTTACGGAGGTCAGCTTATAACTAATTATAATGACGGCAACGATTATAGTTTGCGGGAGCAATTGAATATAAATAAATCGTGGGATGACAAAATTTCATTGAATTTTCTGGCAGGATCTGAGATTCGTGAATCAACAGGAACAACGTCTCAACAAACCAGATATGGTTACGACGAAGATACTAATATTTCAAAATCATACGATCCTTCCGGGTCATATATGTCGGTGTATGGTTGGACGCAATCATTGTCCTACAATGACTCTTACGTGAATAAATCTATTATGCGCTTTCTGTCTTACTATTCCAATGCATCTGTGGGGTTTATGAACAATAAATACATTGTATCGGGAAGTGCACGTTTTGACGATTATACCATGGCCGGTTATTCACGCAGCAAGCGTGCTAAACCATTATGGTCATCAGGGGTAAAATGGAATATGAAAAGTGAAGACTTTTTGAAATCTGCATCATGGCTTAACGCTCTTGACTTAAGAGGATCAGTTGGAACTTCAGGTAGTATACCAAGCGCCGCATCAAACATTGCTGTAATGACCATTTCAGGAAATAATTCTCTGACAAACGAAACGTATGGGTCTATTATCACTCCGGCCGATGGTAAAGTCAGTTGGGAACTGACCACTTCGTTTAACTTCGGAGTTGAGTGGGCAATGTTTAATAATCGTTTAAAAGGTACATTCGATTTTTACAGTAAAAATACCAAAGACATTATGTACTTGCTCCCTGTTAACTCGACCTATGGCTGGTCATCACTCCTTCGCAATGGAGGTACAATGAGCGGTCATGGCATTGACTTGGGAATATCCGGTAGTGTATTGAAAACTCATGGCTTTGAATGGAATTCGGCCTTTAATTTGTCTTGCAATACTAATAAAGTAACAGATTCAAGGTTTACTGAACCTGGAATGACAACTTTGGTAGGAGGCAGTTATCCGGTTGTTGGACTACCGCTGGATTATGTGTATGCCTATCGCTGGGCAGGGCTTGACAAAACAGGTCAATCGCAGATATATGATAGTAAAGGAAATATTATCAGTTCAACTACGAATACTACATTAACATCTAAAGATCTGAAATATATGGGGCGTACCACCCCTCCTTTTTTTGGCGGATTTACAAATTCTGTGCAGTATAAAGACTTTAGCTTGAGTGCGCAAATAACCTATGCTATGGGTCATGTTTTTAGGCGCCCTTCCGTGAATTCTAACAATTATCCTCAGTATTCAGGTACTTACTCGGGAGTAATAGGAACCAGTAAAGATCTTGCTAATAGATGGCAAAATCCAGGAGACGAGGCAACTACTAATGTGCCAGGCTTAGAATATATTAATTCAAATAGTATTTTGAGATATCAATATTCTGATCTTTTGACTGAGAGTGCAAGTAACATCAGACTTCGACAAGTCGCATTGAACTACTTTGTTCCTGCGAAAGTTCTCTCAAAAACAATGTTTAAATCGGTTTCTGCCGGGATTAGCGTTCGTAATCTTGGACTGCTGTGGGTCAAAAATAAAGAGGGTATAGATCCGGATTACGTTAATACAAAGAACTATTCAAATCTGCCTCCTGCCAGAAATTACTATTTTACACTTAATGTTTCTTTCTAAATATAATTGAACATGAGAAAATTTTTAATATTATTACCCATCATATTGTGTATGTATCTTACCTCTTGTCGTGGTTATGTAGAGGTAGACCAACCTGGTGTGCGCACGTTGAAATATACATCAGACTTTCAGTACATATTGAATAACATCAATACATTTGAATATGCTTACACTCTTCCATTACTTTCGAGTGATGATATTGATATAAACAGTACAGCAATTCTGAATAATCTGACTGATGACAACAAACAGGTTTATACATGGGCCGACTATTTTTACACAAGTAGTCAAACAGACGTGAACTGGACTAATCTTTACAATCAAATTTACGATTGTAATACAATTACCGATAAGGTTTTATCCAGTCAGGGAGGAACTGATGCCGAAAAGAAAGGCATTTACGCCGAAGCATTGATGCAGCGCGCCTATGCTTACCATACATTAATGAACATGTATTCACCAATTTATCAGGAATCTACGGCTGATGTAAGCTTGGGAGTTCCTTTGTTGCTTACGCCGGATTTGTATGCCAGCCTTAAAAGGCCGACAGCCAGGACAGTTTATAATCAAATAATTAGTGATATTCGTGAGGCTTTACCTAATTTGCCGGTGACTCCGACTAACGTAATTCATCCGGGACAAACAGCCGCTTATGCGTTATTAGCGAGAACCTATCTCTACATGCAAAAGTATGACTCAGCTGGGATAAATGCTCAAAAGGCACTCGACCGTCAGAATACCATGCTCGATTTGCGGACGCTTACAACAGGTACATTGCCAAAAAGACTGAAAGATCCGGAGATTATACTTTCTAAAGTGGCGAGTTTTTATACTACATTACCTCTGAGCAGTAACTTAATCAATCTGTTTTCAACTACCGACCTTCGTTATAGTTTGTATACAAAGGATGGTGGAAGTTTATATCCAAAATTTACTGGTAGGGCCTATTATCGAAATAAATGGATAGGGGAAGATATAAATGTAGGACCCTCTGTTCCGGAAATGATGCTAATAAAAGCGGAAAGTCTTGTGCGTAAAGGTCAGTATAATGATGGCATTCAGGTGCTAAATGATTTACGAAAAATGCGATTTAATACTGCCGATTATACCGATCTTTCGGCACAATCAGCTTCCGAAGCACTGAAAATAGTAATCGAAGAACGTCGTCGTGAACTGATGGGACGCGGAATACGTTGGTTTGATCAGAGAAGATTAGGTACCGAAACTGGATTAGTAGACATTGTACAACGGGTAGTAAGCGGTGTAACTTATACGCTAGCTCCTATGAGCAATCGGTATACATTCCCTATTTCGGCAAAGGTCACTGATTTAAATCCGGAAATAGAACAAAATCCCAGATGAGATAATCAGAACTTAAATTGTAGAAAAGTGAATTCCAACAGAACGGATTGGAGCAGGTCGGATTCACTTTTCTACAAATAAGAGTTGCTGAAGATGCCATCTAAATATAAAATAAATTTAACGTTGATGAAAAGGAAATTATTATTTAATATCAGTTTGTTACTTGGCTGTTGCTTAGCCGTTGCTCAGAATCCGGCAGGGACGTTCAGACTGCTTACAAGCAAACCCATAGCAGGTCAGGTGGTCAAATTTACGTATAACTCAAAAGGCAGTAAACTTGTAAGCACTCAGCCTGTACACGCTTCTGTGTACAAGTATGCAAATTATAAATGGTCTATTGAGGATGTAGCTTTAAATGTTCAAAATGGCGAATATGTGGGTGAAATCCGACTATCTGCCAAGTGTGCGCTTGCTGCTCTTAAATTTTATCAAGGCAATACCGAAGCTCCCGAGGCTGTTGATAATAATGACAATGCAGGTTTCACTATTATCCCTGTTAACTCAAAGAACACAAAGAATCCCGGAGCTGTCATTGGGGTGGCACTGCTTCAGATGCCTGTATTGGGAAGCGGGTCGTTAAACTATCAAAACGACTTCAACAACAAACTTGAGCCATCGGTGCTGACAAAACTATTGGCTGAGGAATCACAAATTCCCGGATCTGATACGAAAAACTACATTGAAGCTTACGTGGCAATGCAAAAAACAATTAAAGGTGAGCAATTTTCTGTTTTCATCGTTGATTGGTTAAACAATCTGCTCAAACGAACAGACTTGAGTGAAGATGACCTTTGGAATATACAAAAGATCTTTCAGTTTACATTGAAAGATAAAAGTAAAGCTGATAGTGTAAGCAAAGTTATTCTCCAAAAATATCCCAAAGGAGCGTTTGCTCGTCTCGAAGCTTTTAGAAACACGATGCAACATGACAAAACCACAGAGGATATGATTTTTGAGACTGAAGGTTTTCTAAAAAATTTTCCGTATTCTGTTTGGCTAAATTCCCCTAACGAACAGGAGTTTATTTATTACGAAACGCATCGGGTCTTATCATCAATGTATTTCGATACGCGAAAATTCGATTCATTCTTAAAAATGATTCCTGAACTGAATTTTAAAACGCTGAATGAAATTTACAGATGGAATATTGAAAAAGTCTATATACAGAAACGAATGTCTAAAGACTCGTTGTCGATTTTAGCTCAACCTTTGATGACTGAAATGCTTAAAAAAATCAATGATGGCTCAATGGCTAGCAATGGTTTCTTTTCGAAAGAACATGCTATCGAAAATGCACACTCTGAACTCGATAAACGTTTAGTAATTCACATAGGATTACTGGCTGACTTAAATAAAAATGAAGAGGCTCTTAGCTATTTTCAATACCTGACCGAGAAAATTAAACTGACAATTCCTGAATTGAACGATACACATCTACAAATTCTTGAAAATAAACATGCTGACAAGGCTAAAGTTAAATCTTTTATGGAGCTATGTGTAGCTCAAAATGCTGTATCGCCCTCTATGTTCAATAAGTTGAAAACTTTATATCTTGAGCAACATGCTGATTTGAATAAATTTAATGATTATCTATCTTCGTTGAAGTCATTTTCCACGAAAGAAGAGTTAAAACGGAAAGTAACTAAAAGCCTGATCAATATAGAGTGTATACCTTTCGAATTGGAAGATTTGGATGGCAATATTGTTCGTTCGTCAGACTGGAAAGACAAAATCGTAGTGCTTGATTTTTGGGCTACATGGTGTCGCCCTTGTATCAGTGCATTACCGGCCATGCAGATTCTGGTTGATAAATATGCTACCGATCCGAAGATTGATTTCTATTTCGTTGGAACCATGCAATTTGGTGATTATAAACCTAGAACAGAGGAATTCATCAAAAAAGAAAAATTCCGACTTAAATTTGTGTACGATAAAATCAACGACAAAACAGGTGCACAAGATGCAGCTTTCTCGATATTTGCCCATAGCTTTAACTCATCGGGAATTCCACGGAAAGTGATTGTCAAAGACGGTTATATCCGCTATACCACCGAAGGCTATTCGGGAAGTGCCAGTGAACTGGTAGATGAGCTCTCTTGTGCAATCGAATTATTAAAAGCTGAATAAGAAAAAATGATATTCTCTGTAAAAAAAATAACTTTAAGCATCTCATTGCTGTTTATAAGTATAATCTCACTACATGCACAGGTCAATCCGAAGGATAAATTTGATGCTTTCCTTCAGGCTTTGCATTCAAATTATGTTGACGAAGTGAACGATGATGAACTTGTGGATGTTGCTATCTCAGCCATTATAAAGGATCTTGACCCTCATTCAAAATATTACAGTAAACCGCAATATACGGATAAATCTCAGTCAATGAGTGGCACATTTACTGGTATTGGCATTGAATATACAATGCAGAACGATACAGTATGTGTGACTCAGATTATACCCGATGGGCCTGCTGAAAAATCAGGGCTAATGGCTGGTGATCGTATTATAGAAATAGACAAGGAGAATATTGTCGGTAAGAAATTTGGAAATCTGGAAATTCTGAAAAAAATCAGAGGCCCTCAAAAGACAGAAGTAAAACTGACTGTATTGCGCTATGGTAAGCTGATTCCTTTCACTATTATCCGCGATTTTATTGCTGACAAATCAATCAAAACATCCTTTATGGTCAATGATAGTATAGGATACATTTCACTTGGCATTTTCAACAAAACAACCCGTGAGGAAGTTGATTCAGTAATCATTTCAATGAAAAATGAAGGAATGAAAAGTCTGATACTCGATCTTCAGAGTAATGGTGGAGGATATGTTGAGTCTGCCTTAGGTGTAGCCGATGAGTTCTTGACACGTGATCACTTGGTTTACTACAGCGTCGGAAAAGATCAGGGTAAAGATTATTTCTATGCTGGTGGAAGTGGTCATTTCCCGAATGGACGATTGGTAGTGCTTATTGATCAGGCTACAGCTTCGGCCAGTGAGATTCTGACCGGTGCGCTACAAGATTGGGATCGTGCAGTTATTGTGGGACGTCGTAGTTTTGGTAAAGGACTTATGCAAAAGGGGGTTCCACTTTTTGATGGCTCAGTGGTAGAACTAACTGGTGCGCGTTATTATACTCCATCCGGTCGTTCGCTGCAAAAACCATATAAACATGTGAATTATTTTGCCGAAGTTGAAAACAGATTTAAAACAGGTGAAATGACTGACTTTCATAAGATACACACCAATGATTCTTTGAAGTACAAAACGTTGACCAATAAACGTACCGTGTATGGGGGAGGTGGAATTATGCCGGATGTGTATGTGCCGGTTGATCTGTTTGAATATAGCGACTGGGTGAAAAATGTAATGGCTAGTGGATTACTGAATCAATATTCATTTGAATATGTCGACAAACAAAGAAATCAACTGAAGCAAAACTTCTCTACCATTCAGGTATTTGAGAGTAAATATAAAGTCCCTGTCAATCTGATGGAAAAAATAATAAAAGCAGCTGACAAACAAGGTATACACCTTGAGCGAAAAGAAAAGGAAAACGCCATCCGGCTATTGTCTCTCGAATTTAAAGCACAAATTGCCGGACAAATTTTCTCTGGTAACAAATCGTATTTGAAAATTATTAATGAAGACAATAAAAGTTTTCGAAAAGCATGCGACATCCTGACTGATGTTGAACAGTACAAAAAAATAATTACAACTAATTAAAATTACTAAAAAACAAATGAAATCAATCAAACTATTATTGTTTCTGACAGTATTGACTCCGGTATGGGGGATTGCACAAGAAACTTTTCACTTGCAAGGTAAAGTGGGAAATCTGAATTCTCCCGCCAAAGCATATCTCATGTATCGGGAAAACGGGAAACAAGTTTTCGACTCGGCTCAGATTTCTAACGGTGCCTTTGAGTTTAAAGGCAAAGTAATTGTCCCTACAGAAGCATATATCCGTATTAATCACGATGGTGTGCCTGACAATCCAGTTATTAAACCCAAATATGACGTGATTGCTTTTTTTGTAGAAAACAAAACAATTACAATTACCGGAGCCGATTCGATTGCCAAAGCAACCGTTACGGGATCGGAACTTAACACCGAGAATGTAAAAGTGACTGCTCAGCTGAAACCTTTGATTGCAAAATATGATGGACTGAATCAAGAGTATAACTCGCAGACTCCCGAGAAACAAAAAAGCAAAGAGTATATCAATGAACTTGACGCACGAGCTAAGGCTATAGCCGATGAAGTTAAGGCTCTGAAATGGCAATATGCCGATACACATCCAGACTCGTACCTGTCAATTATGTTGCTGAGCTCAACACTCAAACCGGGATTTGATGCCATAGAAGCTGAAAAGATATTTAATAAATTATCGCCGGAAATTAAACAAACCAATTTGGCAAAAAATGTCATAAGGCAAATTCTTGAAACAAAACGGACACAGGTCGGCATACAAGCTACTGACTTTACACAAAACGACGTGAACGGCAAACCTGTGAAACTTTCCGATTTCAAAGGAAAATATGTATTACTTGATTTCTGGGCATCGTGGTGTGCCCCTTGTCGACGCGAAAATCCTAATGTAAAAGAAGCTTATGCTAAATATAAAAGCA
>Ga0302162_10000069_pt1 | contig 32989 bp, 16 predicted proteins | sample I_Fen_E2_2_FD_193501 | JGI IMG/M metagenome (GOLD analysis project Ga0302162, IMG submission 193501) | Peat permafrost microbial communities from Stordalen Mire near Abisko, Sweden - I_Fen_E2_2 | ecosystem: Environmental > Terrestrial > Soil > Wetlands > Permafrost | place: Sweden: Abisko...
GAATAAAAATTATTCTCCTAAATATAAAATTTGCAAGTCCATTTAGGTAGCTTATTGAGTTATTTCACCTGATATTTCACCCCTTTAATCGTACCTTTCTCTAGCTCGTAAGCCGTTCCCTTTTTGGAAACTTCCACTTGCACCAATTTATTATCCGTTGGCAGGCATACCAATCCATTAGCTGTATGTTCGTCACCATATACATTTAGATCGATGTTTGACCAATCGATTTTATCGGTACTTTGTGCAAGCTTAGCATGAGGAATCACGGCTCCATTACGCACCAGAATGATACAAGGGATTTCTCCGGCTTCAATGTCATTCCAACCGCGGTTATAGGCTTTTCCTGTTTGATAATCGATCCATTTTCCACCGGGTAAATACACTTGGCGTCCTTTGGTATTTTCCATCAATGGAGCTACATAGATGTCTGAACCAAACAAATAGGCATCATCCACTGTCCAGGCTCCGGGATCGTTCGGAAATTCCACAAACAGCGCACGCACCATCGGTAATCCTTTTTCGGTACAGTTCTTAGCCTGGGCATATACATAAGGCATCAGTTTATATTTCATTTCGGCCGCTTCGCGGAATGCCTTCACGAAACTTTGATTGTACAACCAGGGTTCTTTGGGAGGTGCTCCGTGTGCCCGGCTATGCGAAGTCAGGAATCCGAACGGTAGCCAGCGACGGTATAAGGCTTCGGGTGACGATTGAACGAACCCGCCAATGTCGTGACTCCAGAACGAGAACCCGCTTAAGCCGAACGATAACCCGCCGCGCAATTCCGATTCCATGGCAATATCTTTATTGGCAGCATCGCCACCCCAGTGCAACGGATAACGTTGACTGCCAGCCCATGCGCTACGAGCCCAAATGATGTTCTCGTTATTTGTAGCTTTGGTAACTTCGGCCACCGCTTTGTTATAACGTAATGGATACAAATTATGCTCGTACCAACCGCCGCGGCCCGATGCGTACATGCCATCCAGTGGAGCGGCTTCGCCAAAATCCACTTTAATGGCTCCCACACCCATTTTGAGTAATCCGGCTAGTTTATCCTGATACCATTTCACTGTATTTGGATTGGAGAAATCGAGCACGGCATCTTCGTAAGGCATTTCACCTTTTGTATTCTTTACATTCAGATTTTTGTCGATAATTTCGGGAAAAAACTTATTCTTTGGAGTGAAATAGGTAAGCTGCCACAACGAAATATGGAAACCATCCTTTTTCAAATCATTGATCATCTTTTGCGGGTCGGAGAAACGCGATGGAGCAAATTTATAATCACATTGCCAGTCGGTTTCGAACCATCCGGTATCGAAATGAATCACATCGGCAGGGATTTTATTTTCACGCAACTTGGCTGCCACTTTGTATCCTTCTTTTTGTTCAAAGTACGTGATGCGGCTCATCCATGTTCCGAATGACCATAGCGGAGGCATCTGCGCTTTTCCGGTGATTTCGGTATATTCGTTCAGAATATCTTTTGGCTCACCGATGAAAACGAATAAATCCAGTGCTTCATCGCCCATAAACAGTTTATTGGCCCCTACGTAAGTGTTTCCAAAATCGCAGGTGACAGGGGCGGAAGTATGCATAAACATACCGTAACCACGGTTACTCATAAAAAATGGAATGGGCTTGTACATTTGGTCGGTTTCAGGTCCTTGCGGATCGGTAACGTATAAGTTTACTTTTTGTCCGCGCTTGTCCAATTTGGTAAACGATTCACCGCAACCAAAAATCTTTTCGTTGGGAGATAATGAAAATACCGGATTAATCTCACGACTGTTATCTGCCCCTTTTTTAATGAAGTTGAAAGGAAGTATTTTCACTTGCGACGAATCATTATCGTTCCAACGCCAGGTATCGGTCAAACGGTTTCCTTTGGCATCCATCAATACAATGCGGAATGGATTGACTTCAATCAGCAATTTTCCAAACGCGCTGGTGTAACTATGACCTGTTTTTGTTTTAGCGTATTTCCACGAGCTGTCTTTACCTGGTTCTTTTACCAACATAGGCGAATCAAAAGGCTTTGGCTCTACCGGAGTTGTCAACATACGAATACGCAGAGTCCGGGGAGTAATAAAATCAACTGTAAAGCTCAATTCTGGATTTTGTTGATAAGCTGCACCCGGAAAATCAAGCATAGTCAAATCTTGCGGCAAGATAGTGTTCACATCAAACGCCTGACGGGTATAAAGTGACGACCGTTTCCAACTAATCTTTCCTTTGGCGGTAGCTGGATCGAAACTTGCCAACTTATCGGCAAAGAAATAAGTGTTATGAAAATCCTTAAAGTCAAGGCTCATGTCCACAGGATCACCGAGAAGCCGTTTCTGTTGTGCCATAAGAGGCTGCAAACAACTAGAAGCCAGCAAGAGCAAAGCGGAAATAATTTGTTTTTTCATTTTGTATAAAATAAAGAACTCCTAGTCCCTAAAGGGAAATAGAGAATTTGGTTATGAAAACATTATATTAATTTTATATTTAATCAGTCTTTATTCCTCCTAAGGGACTATGGATAGCATTTTTGTCAGTTTTATATCTGCTGACGAACTACCAACCATCAGCTTCACGTTCCTCTTTTCAACGATAAAAGCGTGCTTTTCTACATTCCAATACGCCAAATCTTCTGCTTTCAACGGAATTTCTACCGTTTTCGATTCACCGGCGGGAATAAACACCCGTTTGAACCCTTTCAATTGTTTCATCGGACGTTCCACTTTTGAGCCAGGATAAGAAATATACAATTGAACCACTTCGTCACCATCTCGCTTACCGGTGTTTTTTATACTTATCGACACAATGATAGAATCAGAAAGGGTCAGTTTTGATGTTTTCAACATGGAATACTCAAACGAAGTGTAACTCAATCCGAACCCAAATGGATAAAGCGGTTTACCTTTAAAATATTGATAGGTTCTACCATGCCGAATGTTGTAGTCCATCATCGGAGGTAAGTCGGTAATACTTTTCACCCAGGTTTGTGTGGTACGCCCAGCTGGATTGATGCCTCCAAAAATAACATCTGCTAATCCGTTACCTAATTCCTGACTATTGTTGGTAACATGTAAAATAGCTGGTACATTTTCCTGCGACCAATTAATCGCAAACGGAAAGTTACTCACCAATACCATGACTGTTTTAGGATTTGCCTGCATCACTACTTTCACCAAGTCTTCTTGTTCCAATGTTATTGCTTTGCGGTCCACTCCTTCACGTCCATCACTCGGCACTGGCGAAAACATCCAACGTGCATCAGTTCCATACGGGTGATTTCCTACACAAACAATCGCCACATCGGCCTTTTGGGCTGCCATGGTTGCTTTGTCCATTTGGTCGGACGAAGCATAAAATACGTTTACATCCTTGCCTACAGCATTCTTGATGCCTTGTAAAATGGTTACGGTATAAGGTGGTGTTCCGCTATACCAGTCAAGCAAAACTTCATCTGCCCGTGGACCGATAACGGCAATTGATTTAATTTTCGATTTATTTAATGGCAACAAATTCGAATTATTTTTCAATAGAACAATTGACTTAGCTGTTACTTTCCGAACAAAGATTTTTGTTTCGGGTTTGTTCCAAGGTGATATGGTATCGGTTACACCGATGTTAGCATACGGAACTTTTGTTTGGTCGGCATCCAGCAATCCAAGTTTCAATGCCACGTAGAAATTTCCACGAATAGCATCATCAATATCTTTTTCATTTAGTAAACCTTTTTTCAAAGCTTCGTAGATATATGGTTTGAAATTGTCAAGAAATTGACCCACCGAAGCTTTCACCACTGCGGCTGCACCTTCTGTCATTGTTGGGAATGCTTTGTGCGCATTCACCAGCAAAGTAAGTGCACCTCCATCGGTACATATAATACCGTTATTTCCCCATTCATCACGGGCAATCTTTTTCAATACTGGGTTTATGGTCATCGGAATACCATTCCATGCATTATACGAAGCCATAAATGCACGCGAACCACCTTCAGTGATACCTTTGTAAAATGGAAAAGAATAATATTCGCGGAAAAGTTGTTCGTCAAAATTCGACGAAGTCGAATCGCGACCATCTTCGTTGCTGTTAGCCAGAAAATGTTTCATGAGCGAAGCCGACTTCCAGTATTTCGGATCGTTTCCCTGCAATCCTTTGACAAAAGCCACCGTCAAACGTGAAGCCAGAAATGCATCTTCACCGTAACTTTCTTCGGTACGCCCCCACCGAGGGTCACGGGCTAAATCGGCATTCGGAGCACGCATCACAAGACCTCCTTTATTCAGGTTTGGGTTTTGTGTATAAAAGCGGATCTCGGTAGCTTCAACATCGGCAACTTGCTGAATAACTCCCGGGTCCCAAGTTTCACCTAACCCATAAGCTTGAGGGAAAATTGTTGTAGGATAAGTTTTAGGAATATGGCCAGCAGCAGAAAAGTCACCCCAGTTGCCTGGACCACCGAGTGCCATACCATGTAGGCCCTCTGAATGTCCGGTGTTACGGATACCTAAACGCGGAACGCCCAGATTTGTAGAAAGAGCATTGACTTTTTCATCGAGGGTCATCAACGAAAGGAGATTATCAACCCGTTTATCGTCGAATAAAGCTGTGTTTTGAAAAAAATATGTAGTTTGAGCTGAAAGGGCTAAATTCAGCGCAAGAATAATGGCAAGTAGTTGTGTCTTTTTCATTCGACTTAAGTATGAGTATGCAAAAATACCAATATATAAAAACAATTATATGCGTAATATGTATGCAATACAGGGGCAATTTCGAATAAACCCGTTGAAATTGTTTCTTTTTAAGGGGCTAAATGTAAAACAAACAACATTTCATATAGAAATAAAGACTCTAAATGCCGTGATAAAAAAGTAAAAATAGCCCTTTGCAATGTCTCCATTTCTAAAAACAGACCGAAGGCCGCAGCTCTAAGACTAAGTTCTTTTTGAATAAAACACAGTATAAAACAAAAAACAGACTGATTCGTGAGGAACCAGTCTGTTTTATATGAAAATAATGTCTTTTCTTACTATTTCGAACTTTGTCCACCCAACAGCACGAACAAACCAAAACTCCAGGAAGACGGATTAATACTGAAGGTGGTAGTTTTTTGCGTCCCTGAATAAATCTTAATATTATATCCATTCCCATTATCTATAGCTTCATAAGTAGGAGTAATTACAGGAACAGAATTATAGCTAAAGCCCGTGAAATTGACCTGAAGACCAATCCTATTTGTTATCAAATACTGAACCTCAGGCGAAAGATTGAATCTATTTGTTTGTCCTGACGGTTTCTCTGTAGCGAAATTACTTGGCCGTTGAATGAGCAAATTTCCTTGCAAGTCTTCAACCTTTGTTGTCGAACTTATTGATATTTCATCTTTTACCAATCCATGCGAAAATTTAGCCTTTAGAGAAAAACTTAATTTATCGGTAATTGGAAAAATATACTTTGCAAAAATAACAGGAGCAAATTCATTCCATTTGGTAGACCTAATATCAGACATATAGGTTACAGAATCTTTCCCGTAATCAACATAATTTAACCCAGAACTTGAACCAAATATAGATCTATAATCCAAACCAACTCCAAGTACAAAATTATCAGCTAAAAAGTAGCCAATATTAGGCGATACTACAAAATTCCTCGATTTTGCTTCTGCAGGAACGCTTACCAGTGTTACATTATTGTTTGTTAAGTCGTTGGTGTAATTTACATTTCCATCAATATAAATGCTACCTCTTTTGTACTGAGCTGAAACTAATAAAGTAAATAGAAATAAAACAAGGGCCAAGCTACAAATTTTCTTCATACGGGAATCTAGTTCAGAAGATTAATATTAATTACTGTGAATTCTAATCGAATAACTTATTATCAAACATCTATTTGAAAGCACAAAGTTATAATCTAATTTCGAAATAACAATAATTTTGTAGCAATATTTACAAGCAATACGAAAATAGTGACTATTTATATCATAATATTTACTACTTAAGTCTAAAGTATTTAATGATTCCTTTGATTTCTGTTTTTTTAAACTCAATATTATTAGTTCAAAAACTTTTTCTTATATTCGTTCGGGCTCACTCCAAATTCATCTTTAAAGTATTTACGAAAATATTTAGGATCATTAAACCCAACCTGAAAAGCCACTTCGTTGACAAATAATTGACTTTTTTCCAGTAGGTCAGCGGCGCGTTTCAACCGGATAAAACGAATAAATTCAGAAGGAGTTTTATCGGTGAGAGAAAGTATTTTCTTATAAAAATATACCCGGCTCATTCCCATTTCCCGACAAAGATCTTCAACAAGAAATTCACTGGTCGAAATATTGGCTTCTACCAGAGCTACTGCCTTCTTCACAAACTTTTCGTCCATAGTTGTTATCTGCACATCACTAGTGGTAATATCAACTTTATGTTTAAACTGATCACGGGTTTTCTTTTGTCTTTCAAGGACACGATTCACCTTAAGCGTAAGCATTTCCATATTAAATGGTTTTGAAATATAATCCTCAGCTCCGGCCTCCAATCCCCGGTATTTATTTTCATCCCCGGCTTTGGCTGTAAGTAATATTATTGGAATGTGAGAAATGCGAATATCATTTTTTACGAGTTTACATAGTTCGAAGCCATCCATTTTAGGCATCATCACATCACAAATAATCAGATCAGGCATTTTGTTCAGAATGATTTGATAGGCTTTTTCACCATCCAAGGCGCTCAGAATTCTATAGTTCTGGGTAAACAATGTTGCCAGGAAGTTCCTGAAATCATGGTTATCATCCACAATCAACATTAATGGTAGCTTAGTTCTTTGATCTTCAGAAACTACATCTTCTTCAAATGTAATTTCTTCCGCCGGTTCATCATTCTCTCGTTTTTGTGCTATAATTTCTTCCTGAATATGTTGGTTGGCTGGAATCATAACGGTAAATGTTGAACCTTTGCCTATCTGACTTTCAACGCCTATTACACCTTCGTGCAATTTGACATACTCGCTAACTATATGCAAGCCAACTCCGGTTCCTGTTTGGTTCCCGTTTTCCTGATTTTCCACCCGATAAAAGCGTTCAAAAATTCGATCAAGATCTTTGGCAGGAATACCAATTCCACTATCGGTAATTGTAATCTTAAGTAACTTTTTATCTTCATTGAGTTGCTGGATCAAACTCATGTTTACTTCGATTTTTCCTGAGTTGGGTGTAAATTTAAATGCATTGGAGAGAAGATTAGATACAACCTTCTTTATTTTCTCCGAATCGAATTCCATACGAAGTTCACTTATAGATGTTGAAAATGAAAAATTAATGGATTTCTGATTCGCCAGCTCGGTAAATGAATAACAGATATCTTTAATATAAGCCACCACATCACCTACAGATATATTCAATGCATCTTTATGAACATCCAGTTTTCTGAAGTCCAGCAACTGATTTACCAGCTCTAGCAATCCATGAGCGTTTCGTTGAATAATGGAGAGTAAGGCCTTGTCGTCATCTGATTTGTTTTCTTTTAGTAACTTTTCGACCGGATTAATAATTAGTGTCAGTGGAGTCCGAAACTCATGACTTATATTCGTGAAAAATCGGAATTTCATTTCATCTATTTCGTGCAATTGTTTTGCCTCTTGTACGCGATGCTGATTTTCAAACTCTCGTTTTTGTTTCCTTAAATTAAAATTGATAATATACCACAGCGCAACAAGGCCTAAGATAAAATAGATTGTAAAAGCCCACCATGTAAACCAGAAAGGAGGCTGAATGACTATTTCCAAAATCAACGGCTTTGCGCTCCACAGATTATCATTGTTACTTGCGTAAACAATGAGCTGGTACGTTCCTTGATCCAGATTCGAATAAGAAGCAGACCCGATTCCAGTTTTAGTTTCTCTCCAATCTTCATCAAAACCTTTTAGTTTATACCGATACCGATTTTTTTCAGGATGGATATAACTCAATGCAGAAAAGTTCACTGTAAAGTTCTTTTCATCATAATGTAAAACAATCCGGTTTTTATCTACAATAGAACTATCCACTATAATCCGGTTCTTGTATTTCTTTCCCGGCACTATTTCTTCATTTCCTATCAGCAACTCTGTAAAATGTGGCTGTGGCACTATGGTGTTAAAATGAATATTCAGAGGGTCGAAAACTGTATAACCTTTAGTACAACCGATAAAGATCTTACCTTGCTTATTTTTGAATACTGCATTTTGATTCAAAATAGAACTTAGCAATCCGTCATTTTCGTCAAATGACACGATGTTGTATTCATATTTATGCGTTGTAGGATTTGTTTTACAATAAATACAAGCCAATCCATTTCGCGTCCCAGCCCAAATGTTTCCGCTATTATCTTCTATCAAAGATACTACCTGATCAGTTGGCAAACCGCTAACTTTATTAATATATGTAATTGTATTTTTTTTGAAATTGTAGACGTTAATGCCGTTATCGGTTGCAAGCCAAAGTTGATTTCGGCAATCAATAAGTGAATTGTTTATTATTAAATCAGAAAGTTTATTCAGTTTAGTCTGCTCATTGAAAATTGGAGTAAAAGTGTTTGTACTTGTGTTTAATAAATCTATTCCGCTTGAAGTACTTAAATACATCTGTACTGAATCTTTAGAATAAATAGACAAAATGTAGTTTGATGACATACCCGTGGCTTTTTCAACAGTATGATGACGGAAATTTTTGCGAGTAACATCCAATTCGTCTACTCCTCCTCCAAGTGTGCCAATCCAAAGATTTTGTCGATAATCTTCCACCAACCCATATATGCTCATATTTGATAGTGAATTAGGATCGTTCACGTTCGGTTCAAAACGATTAAAGCGTTCGCCAACCATTTGATTAAGCCCTCCCAGAAAAGTCCCAAACCACATGGTGCCTTTTTTATCTTCCAATATTGAAACTATAATGTCTGAGGAAATGCTTGAACGATCATTCTTTTGATTGTGATAAAGGCGAAAGCTTTGAGTTCTTTTTTCAAACTTCAACACACCGCCACCATTTGTTCCTATCCAAAGGTTTCCGGCTCTGTCTTCATAAAGCCTGTTACAGTCCTTGGTTTCTAAGTCCGGATTATGATAAAAAAACAATGGAGATTTGTCAAATTTAAACATTCCCGGATGATAATACGATACACCGTTTTTATAGGTTCCAACCCACATAATTCCGGTATTGTCGTAATATAAACTTATGGCTGAATTTTGGCTCAGTGAATTTGAATTTAACGGGTCGTTCCAAAGGACAGTAATGTTATTCGTTTTTTTATTGTAGATATTTACCCCTCCATGATCCGTTGCCAACCAAATCTGACCTTTATTATCTTGAGAAATATCACGAACAAAATTGGATGATATATATGTATCGGTCGAGGAGCGAAATTCTTTTTTATCATTTCCTAGAAACGTCCACTGATGTTTAAATATATCAAAATAGAGAGCTCCTTTATCGCCTATTCCAGGAAAAACCCATGGACATCCGTCATTATCAACATATAGATTTTTAAAGATACTAGACCCAATACTATTCTCCAAAACATAACGGTTGCGAAAATCCACTAATTTTGTTTTTTCATTTACTCGTTCCAATAAGCCAGACTGAAATAGCACCCACATAAAACCACGAACTACTCTAATATTTGAAATGACTCCAGGACTCAGGTTGTTTTTATTGGATGATTGTTTATAATGGTATAATTTTTTTGTTGAAAAGTCATATTTATAAATGCCATCATTTCTTTTGTAAAAATAATAGTTTTTTTGAGGGCTAATTTCAACTAATGAAGGAATGAAATGAATACCTAACGGTGAAATGTAGGTTGATACATTTCGGTTAAATTTTTCAGTAAGGATATCATACACAACGTATCTTGGATTTCCAGGTGTCCAAATATTCCCTGTTATCCATAAGTTTCCGGCTTTATCTTCCTGAATTCGGGGAATAGAATTATATATTAAACTACTGCTGTCATTTTTTATTGATGTATAAACTTTCATATGATAACCATCATATCGATTTAATCCATAGTTTGTCCCGATCCACATAAAGCCACGACTATCTTTGAAGATACATTCAATTTGATTATTCGATAAACCGTGAGTATTATCTAACCGTGCGAAATTATAGGTTTCAGCATTCACACTAAACGTAACAGTTAGAACTAAAAATAATAGGTATCTTTTCATAAAAAGAATTAGCAATTGAATTTATGGCGCAAATGTATGAAATTATTATGTCTTACAGAAAGATAAAACGTGATGTTATCAATCCGCGCCCATCTGGTGAACATTTGCACCCCATCGGTTATCAAATACAACCACCGATAGCAACATTGCACCCTATTTATATAAATTCGGTAGTGTATATTTGCATAACCTTAAAGTGGGATTCGTCTTTATTGGAATACTGTAAAAACTATTATATAAATCATGATCAGGTATAAATTAATTGTGTTGTTTTGTTGCATTGCATCGGTGGTAGGGTGCAATTGTGCTAATTTTCAGAAAATGCCGGATGGCATTCTTATTTCATTAAATCAGTCTTCGCCTGAAGCTGTAAGAACAATTCGTTTACAAGTTGTAAATAATGACATCATTCATGTTACAGCTTCCCCTTCAAAAATACTTCCCGAAATACAGAGCTTGATAACAGCTTATGTCAAAACACAGCAAAGTGGATGGCATGTCTTCGAAAAAAATGGAACAGTAGTTTTGGAAACAGCAACTATGAAAGCGTTTGTCTCATTAAAAACCGGAGAAATAAAATTTACCGATCTGAGAGGAAATGTGATTCTTCAGGAACAACGTGGTGGAGGGAAGACATTCAAGCCAATCGAAGTTGAAGGTAAATCCGGTTACACTTTCCGTCAGGTATTTGAATCGCCAGCTGATGAAGCATTCTACGGTTTAGGTCAGCATCAATCGGACGAATTCAATTATAAAGGAAAAAATGAAGAATTGTTTCAATACAATACAAAAGTCTCCATTCCGTTTATTGTCTCCAATAAGAACTACGGAATTCTTTGGGATAATTACTCATTTAGTCGTTTTGGTGATCCTCGGCCTTACGTAAATCTGGATCAGTTTAAATTATTCGATAAAAACGGGAAAGAAGGAGGGCTTACCGCTACTTACATGGCGGATAAAACGTCTAAGAATATTTCCCTAGAAAGAACAGAATCGACCGTTGACTACGAGAATATTCAAACGATAAAAAACTTTCCCAAAGATTTTCCTCTCAATAATGCTGCGGTTACCTGGCAGGGCGAAATTCAGCCCAAAGAAAGTGGAATTTTCAGATTTATATTGTATTATGCCGGTTATACCAAGGTGTATGTCGACGATAGTTTGGTTGTAACCGAACGCTGGCGCACGGCATGGAATCCTAACAGTTATAAGTTTTCGCTCAATTTAAACGCCGGAATAAGGCACAAACTTCGTATAGAATGGCTTCCTGATGGTGGGGTTTCGTATATTGGACTAAAAGCATTGAGTCCGGTTCCAGAGAAAGAACAATCGAAACTTTCGTTGTGGTCGGAGATGGGGCAAAAATTAGATTATTACTTCATTCGTGGAAATAATCCTGATGAGGTTATCAGCGGCTATCGCACCGTCACCGGCAAAGCACAAATAATGCCTAAGTGGGCCATGGGCTTTTGGCAAAGTCGTGAACGTTATAAAACACAAACAGAAATTGTGGATGCTCTCAAAGAATTCCGCCGTCGCGAGATTCCAATAGATAACATTGTGCTCGATTGGAATTACTGGCCCGAAACTGCATGGGGAAGTCACGAGTTTGACAAAAGCCGTTTTCCAAATCCTAAAGGCATGGTCGATTCCATCCATGCTCTCGATGCACGGATTATGATTTCTGTTTGGCCTAAATTCTACCAAACCACTGAGCATTTCAAAGAATTCCAGTGTAAAGGCTGGATGTATATGCAAGCCATCAAAGACAGCATCCGCGACTGGGTAGGCCCGGGTTATGTAGGTTCATTCTACGATGCCTATTCAGCTGATGCCCGTAAATTGTTCTGGAAACAAATGAAAGAACATCTTTATACACTCGGTATCGATGCTTGGTGGATGGATGCAAGTGAACCAAACGTTCGCGATTGTACTGACATGCCTTACCGTAAAGCATTGTGTGGTCCAACTGCACTTGGTCCTTCAACGGAATATTTTAATGCCTATGCTTTAATGAATGCAGAAGCAATTTATGATGGACAACGCGGTACAGATAACAATAAACGCGTGTTTTTGCTTACCCGCTCAGGTTTTGCCGGTTTACAGCGCTACTCCACTGCAACCTGGAGTGGTGATATTGCTACCCGCTGGGAAGATATGAAAGCACAAATTTCTGCCGGTATTAATTTTTCCATCAGTGGGGTTCCTTACTGGACGATGGATAATGGTGGCTTCTGCGTAGAAAAGCGTTACGAACAAGCCAAAGAAGGGTCGGAAGATTTAAATGAATGGCGTGAATTGAATGTCCGCTGGCATCAGTTTGGTGCATTTGTACCTTTATTCCGTACCCATGGACAATTTCCATATCGTGAACTATGGAACATTGCGCCGGATAATCACCCTGCTTACAAAACAATGTTATATTATACGCAATTGCGTTATCGTTTGATGCCATACATTTATACTATGGCAGGAATGAGTCACTTCAACGATTTCACTATCATGCGTGCATTAATGATGGACTATTCTAACGATAAAAATGTATTGAACGTCAGTGACCAGTATATGTTCGGAAAAGAATTGATGATATGTCCGGTTTATCAATATAAAGCCCGCGCTCGTGAAGTTTATTTTCCGAAAGAGGCCGGATGGTATAACCTTTATAATGGGAAATACACAGTCGGTGGTCAAAAACAAACAGTAGATGCTACTTATGATAGAATGCCTATATATGTTGCTGCTGGAAGTATTTTGCCGATGGGGAAAGTAATTCAAAATACGGCACAAGCTCAGACGGATCTGACATTGTATGTTTATGCCGGTAAAAACGGAACTTTTTCCTTGTATGAAGATGAAAATACAAATTACAATTATGAAAAAGATGCCAGCGCAACCATTAAATTCACATACGATGATAAAAATAAAACGGTAACTATTGCTGATAGAAAAGGTAGCTTTAAAGGAATGGCAAAAGAACGTAATATCAGCATTATTTTAGTTCAACAGAATAATCCTGTTGGCATTGACTCGCCGACAAAAGAAGAGAAAACTATACATTATACTGGGAGTAACATTTCAGTAAGTTTTAAATAATAAAAATAACTAAACAACAACCAATTATCAACTTTTTAAATTAAAATGAATTATGAATGAAAATCACGTGATTCAATGTATTCGGAGGGTTTCAAAAAACCTTTTGAATAAGTATGCAATCCTCGCAGTGATGCTATGTTCTTTAGGAATAGCCACGGCGCAGAATTCTAATGGGAAAGTTTCCGGAACAGTTTCATCTGCTTCAAACGGCGAACCACTTATTGGTGTAAGCGTTATGGTGGTGGGGACAAACCGTGGATCGGTAACAGATTTTAATGGAGCTTTTGAAGTAGAAGCAAAAGCCGGGCAAACACTTAAGATTTCTTATGTAGGTTATGCAGCTCAGGAACTAAAAGTGACAGGAGCCAATCTGGCTGTAAAATTAAAAGAAAATGAAAACACTCTGGACGAAGTTGTAGCAATTGGTTTTGGAGTTCAAAAGAAAAAATTAGTCACAGGAGCTACAACTTCAGTAAATGGTGATAAGTTAGAAAAACTTAATACCACAAATGCTTTGCAAGCAATGCAGGGACAAGCTGCTGGTGTTAACATCACTACTACTTCTGGTCAACCGGGTGGTAGCATGAAAGTGAACATCCGTGGAGTCGGTACTATCGGAAATTCAGCTCCTCTTTATGTTGTAGATGGAGTGATCACCAGTGATATTACTTATCTGAATAATTCAGACATTGCAACATTGGACGTGCTGAAAGATGCAGCGTCATGTGCAATCTATGGTATCAATGGAGCAAACGGTGTGGTATTGATTACAACAAAAAGTGGGGATTCAGTAAATAAAAAAGGAGGTCAAATTTCTTTTGATGCCTATTACGGAATTCAAAATGCAGCTCGTAAAGCAAAAATGTTGAATTCTCAGCAATATGCTGCAATGCAGAATGAAGCTTCTATAAATTCAGGAAATTTACCTGTTTTCTCTCAATCTCAAATTACTGCGTTGGGGACAGGTACTAATTGGGTGAACCAGATGTATTCTTCCAATGTACCTACGCAAAACTATAATCTTGCTGCAAATGGTGGAACTGCTGCGTCAAGTTATTCGTTAGGCTTATCTTATACGCAACAAGGTGGTATCATCGGTGGGAAAAACCTTTCAAACTATGAGCGCTATAATTTTCGCTCAAACACTGAACATAAAATGTACGATGATCATCTTAAGATCGGAGAACATCTGACTTACTCTTTTGTTAACCAAAGTGGCGTTCAAGATGGTGGTATATACGGTAATACTCTACGTGGAGCTCTAAATACAAGTCCAATTTTGGCTATGTACGATGCCAATGGGAAATATTTAGATAGCGAAAAGGAAATGATTTCATATTATGACAATAATACAAATAAAAATGTCGTAGGCTCTTGGTATAATGGAGAAGCTAATCCTTATGCTTTAATGCAATATACAAATCAGAACAATACTAAAACTCAGAAATTAATAGGTGATGTGTATGCTGAACTTCAACCGATAAAGAATTTAAAAATTAAATCTACCTTCGGCTTGAATTATTCTTCTTCGGCTTATCATAGTTATACACCTACGTATACAAATTTATCAATTTATTCGTATAACAATTACGAGAATATATCCCAAAGTTCTTCACAAGGGTATACATGGAACTGGGATAATACGGTAAACTATACTTTTAAAATCAACGATCATAAATTTGATGTGTTGGGAGGTAGTTCATACCGTAAATATCAAGGTTCTTATATGAACGGCTCAAATACAGGATCCACATTATTTGGTAGTTTCGATCGTGCATATTTAAGTAATTCAACTGTAACTTCAGTCACTATGAGTCCAAGTAGTGCTACTGCGGATATGCAAACAGTAACTCATACAATATCACTAACAGGAAATGCAAATGCTGTGTATGCTCAATCTTCTTTCTTTGGACGTATTAATTACAACTATAAGGAAACTTACTTAGCTTCAGCAGTATTTCGTGCTGATGGTTCAACGATGTTTGCCAAAGGGCATCAATGGGGATATTTTCCATCTCTTTCTGCTGGTTGGGTAGCAAGTAACGAATCATTTATGGAATCAACTAAAAGTTGGATGGATTTTCTAAAAGTGCGTGCAAGCTGGGGTGCAAATGGTAATGATGGAATTTCTGCTTTTAATTACTTGTCTTTAGTGTCATTAGCAAATGCACAGTATAATTTTGGTAGTACGAACAGTACATTAACTGCGGGTTCTTATCCTTCAACGATTGGAGTAACAGATACGAAATGGGAGACATCTTATCAAACCGATCTCGGAGTTGATGCACGATTCCTGAATAGTCATTTAAATTTGAATGTTGATTTATACAATAAAAAGACAAAAGACTGGTTAATTGCAGCTCCTTTGTTGGCTACTGCAGGTGTTCCTACAAATCCGTATATCAATGGTGGTGATGTTACAAACAAAGGAGCAGAAGTTCAATTGTCTTATAACAACAAAATTGGGAAAGATTTTAATTACACTGTAACAGCTTCGTATGCTTATAATCATAACGAAGTAAATAATATACCTACAGCCGATGGCATTATCCATGGTGGAACAAATAGTCTTTGGAATAATGCTCCTGAATTCTTCCGCGCTTCTGCAGGTGAACCAATTGGATATTTCTGGGGATATAAAACAGCCGGAGTATTCCAAACAGAAGCTGAAGTTCAGGCATGGAAAAGTAAAAGTGGAACTGTACTTCAACCATCAGCTCAACCGGGTGATTTGAAATATGTGGATGTGAATGGAGATGGTAAAATTTCTGCAGATGATAAAACAAATATTGGCGATCCGAATCCTCATCATATATTTGGTTTTAGTCTTGCTTGCAATTATAAAAATTTTGATTTTGCTGTAACTACTAATGGTGTTGCCGGAAACAAAATTGTTCAATCTTATCGTAATCAAACAAACTCTTATTCAAACTGGACAACTGATATATTAGGACGTTGGCATGGTGAAGGGACTTCAAACACCCTGCCACGTTTAACTACGAACAATTCAAACTACTCTGACTTCTCAGATATCTATGTACACGATGGAAGCTATTTACGGGTTTCGAATGTAACGTTGGGATATGATTTTGCAAAACAAATCAAGTGGAAAAATCTAAGTCAATTTCGTATATATGTGGCTGTAGAGAATCTGATCACCTTTACTAAATATACAGGTATTGACCCCGAAGTTGGTTACTCAAGTTCAGATTCCAGCGGAAATTATTCTTTTGGCCAAGGTGTTGACTTAGGTACTTATCCACGTCCTCAAACTTTCTTAGTGGGAGTTAATCTTAAATTTTAATTATTAAGAGAATATGAATATGAAAAAATATAAATTAATAACAATTGCACTTTTTGCATTGATTGCATTCAATTCGTGCAGCGATTTTCTTACAACCGAATTAACGGATCCTAAGAAAACAACTGACTCATATTATAAAACTCCTTCTGATGCATTTACTGCTTTAGTAGGTTGTTACAATGGATTAGATTTAATCTGGAATAGTGGAGTTGCGTTCCCAGTCGCTTCAGAAGTTTTTTCGGATAACTGTTTTGGAGGTACCGGAGCTACTGATGGTTATGGCTATCAATTAATGGATGAATTTAATAAATCAGTTTCACTGACAGATAATTCTGTGCTTAAAGAAAGCTGGAAAGCTTATTATCAGGCTATTTATCGTTGTAATGTATTATTGGGTAAATTGGATCAGGTTACCTGGGGTGACAGTATTGCATTGAAAAAGCAATACAAAGCTGAAGCTAAATTTATTCGCGCTTTTTGCTATTTTGATATGGCTCGCCTATGGGAAAAAGTTCCTTTGGTAATTACTCCAACAGTTGCTAACGTAGCACAAACTGATCCAGCAGATACTTATGCTCAAATCATGAGTGATTTACGTTATGCAGCAGATAGTCTTCCATCAAATGTTTATTCGAGCGTACCTAATGGAAGAGTAACCAAATGGGCCGCCGAATCATTATTAGCTCGTGTGTATATGTTCTATTCCGGTTATTACGGTCAATCAAGCATTGGTGGCGAAACTGCTGCTACAGCATTAGCTGCTACAGAAGATGTAATTGCGCATAGCGGACATGCATTGGTAAGTGATTTTACGACATTATGGCCATGTGCTTCAGAGGGGAAAGGCGTTACTTATGCAGGTGAGGATAATTCGGAAGTAGTGTTTTCAATTAAATATTCTTCACAAGAAGATTATAATGGAAATATAACAGGTAACGAATGGATGGTTATGGAAGGAATTCGTGGTCAATCTATGTATCCATATCAATATGGTTGGGGTGCTTGTACAGTGGATCCAAAATTATATAATACTTTCCTTTCATCTGATTCCCGTAGATTTGCATCTATCACCGGTATTGCAGAAGAAGGTTTAGCTTTCACTAAGTCCTCAGATAATCGCGAATACACCGGCTATTATTTGAAAAAATATAGCCCTATTTGTGATAAAAATAATGTTTCTATTGTTGCAAGTTTCCAAATTGGTCAATATCAGGATTATTTTGCCATTCGCTATGCTGATGTATTATTGATGGCTGCTGAGCTAGGAAGTTCTAACGCGCAAGCTTATTTGGATGCAGTTCGTAAACGTGCAGGTCTGTCGACAGGTGTAGCACCAACTAAGGCAAACATTTTGGCGGAACGCCAATTAGAATTTGTAGGGGAAGGAATCCGTTATTGGGATTTATTACGTCAAGGTCTTAATACAGCTGCGTCGACAATTGCTAATAATACAACTCTTTCGTACCTGAAAGATGGAACAACTCCTCCAACAGCTGCTCAATTACAGGCCAATATTATTGCTACACGTGGCTTTCAACAAATACCAAACGACCAGATAACTTTGTCATCGGGAGTTTTAGTACAAAATGCAGGTTGGTAATTATCAGTTAACAAATAAAAATATACAGATATGAAAAATAAATTTAAAATATTATATTCATTGTTGGGGCTGATACTTATGTTTTCAGCTTGCACCCCTGACACCTATGAGCTTGGAGCACTTGCAAGCAAGAGTTCATTGAAGTTTACAATAGCTCCATCAACTTCAAATCCAAATGATATTGTTTTGACAAGTTTAACTCCTAACGTTACACCTCAATGGATAACTCCCAACGGCGTATCTCTCCGTGTGAAAGACACCGTAAATGTACCTTTCCCTGGTATTTATACATTTAAATATGGTGTAGAAAGTGACGGCGGTTTTGTGCAGGCAGATTCAGTTTTAGTTACAATAAGCACGCTGGACAAAAACACTGTAAGCACCCCAATGTGGGTTAATCTTGCTGGTGGGTATGGAAAATCAAAAACATGGGTATTAGATTTAAACCCTATAGATGGCTCAAGTAAATTATTTAACGGGCCAGTTTATTTCGCTGGTGTTAAAGCAGACGGTACAGCTTGGGAATGGGATGCTCAATTGTCTGGAAATAGTTGGATTATGCCTGTAGGTGACTACGGATCAATGACTTTTGATTTGATAGGCGATGCACATTTTAGTTCGAATAACAAAATGATACCGGCTCTAGGAGCCGCCACAGGTAAATTTATGTTGTATTCGTCTACAAGCCAGATATCAACTTCAGGTGCTCAGCTTATACATGCTTCATCGCAAGGAACCGGTCAAAACTGGTTTTCGAAAATGAAAATTGTATCTCTGACTGCCAATGGATTGCAAGTTATTGCCACAACGGATGCTAGCAATTGGGTCATTTATAATTACGTTTCTAAAGATTATTATGATTCACATTAATTAAAAGGATGATTGAACTAATATGGGAAGACTTAAACTATCTTCCCATATTTTTATATTTTTCTCTTTTTTGATGTCTCCAAAATGAAAACACACATTTTACTATTCATTTTTGCAGTATTTTCTCCCATCTTCTTTGCATCTTGTAAAGATAAAGAACCGCTAAATTCAGATTCTGCAGGAACTACTGTTGTTTTTAAAATTAATCCGGATTCAGTGAAGTTTGCAGAATCAGGAGGGAGTGATACCTTAGTTGTTACCATGAATGGGACTGGTTGGAATGTGTTATCAGATCAGACCTGGTGCACCGTATCATTTAATGCTTCCACAAAAGCAAACGATAAGATAGTTGTAACAGCAGCAGCCAACACCGTGGCTAGCACACGTACGGCTAAGCTTACCTTTGTTCTGGACAATAAGACTGTTGCTTATGTCAAGGTTACTCAAGATCCGAAAACAGGTATCTATCCAAGTTATAAAGACTCCATAGCTCCTGATGCTACCGGAGTAAGCAGTACTGCAAAAGTGCTTGCGGCAAAAATAGTTGCTGGTTGGAATCTGGGTAATTCGCTCGAAGTGCCAAGTGATGAAACAGCCTGGGGCAATCCGAAGACTACTCAACAACTTATTGATGCGGTAAAAGCCTCAGGAATCAATGCTATACGCATTCCTTGTGCCTGGGATAGTTATATAGAAGATGCCACTACCTGCAAGATAAAAGCATCGTGGCTTGCCCGTGTAAAAGAGGTGCTGGATTATTGTATAAAGGATAATATGTATGTCATCATTAATATCCACTGGGATGGTGGTTGGCTGGAAAACAATCCGACCTACGGCAAGCAGGTAGCGGTTAATGCTAAACAAAAAGTGCTTTGGGAACAGATAGCCGTTTATTTCAGAAGCTACGATGAGCATTTGCTTTTTGCAGGTACCAATGAAGTACATGCCGATTATAATACACCGAGTACAGAGAATCTAACTGTTCAGATGTCATACAATCAAACATTTGTAAATGCTGTGCGGTCTACCGGGGGAAAAAATGCTTACCGAAATCTGATTATTCAATCGTACAATACAAATATAGGCTATGCCGGAAGCTATTTAAAGGTGCCTACAGATGCTGTAGCCAATAAACTAATGGTGGAAGTACACTATTACGATCCGTATGACTTTGCCCTCGATACATCAACCAGCGGGTTATACCTCTGGGGTCAAAATTTTGCTCAGTACGGGTCTGTTTCCAGCTGGGGACAGGAAGACTATGTCCAGTCACAATTTCAAAGCATGAAAACGAATTTCGTGGATAAAGGTTATCCGGTTATTTTGGGTGAGTTTGGTGCTATACGGAGGTCTTCGCTTACCGGAAGCGCACTGCAACATCACCTGGACGCTCGGGCGTATTATTATCAATATGTAACACAACAAGCAAAGAGCTACGGACTGGTTCCGTTTGTATGGGACAACGGTGCAACGGGTGATAAGGGGATGGGCATTTTCAATCGCAGCGATGGCTCTGTGTTTGATCTTCAAACATTAAATTCATATATTGCGGGAGCTTCTGCGGGAGTTTATCCCTATTAAATTCGAAAAAATATTTTTCTCTGGTTAGGTAGGTTTAGTTTTTTAAGGTGAAGAGGGTGTTCACGAGTTGATTTCCCTTATTAAGACAAGCAGGTCGATTCTCACGAACCGACCTGCTTTTTAATTTTAAATTTTTTACTTATGGTCAAACAACGCACTCTTCAAGTTTTATCGGAGTACCACTGAATTTCGGTTGCAAATATATCTATTTTTTCTGATCTAAAATACAAAATATCCTAAATATTTTGTTGTGATCAAATTATTTAAGTATAGAACCATTTCCAGACTATTATTTCTTTCTTTTCTTCCACCAAATAATGAACCCCGTTACCGGAAAGCTGGCTATACACAAGCTCATCAGGAATGCAAATATCTTGCCGGGCAATCCCAGTATGGCTCCGGTATGTATCTCGTAGTTCATGCGGAAAAGCTTGTCGGCAAAACCGGCATCGGCATATCGTCCATAGATATTCTTCAGGTTCACTTCTTTCAGGCTGTGCTGGTCGAAGTAGCGGTAATCGGTTTTCCAGTATTTTCCGTCGTGCTGAGTGGCATTGGCAGCAATGGTGGTGCTGTCGGTATGCGGCGGATGAACTTCGATAGATGCTGCATCGGGATATTGTTCCTCCATCAGTATCCACACCCGGTCAAGGGGTTTTTCGGAGTGTTGCGTTGAATCGGGAATCTGCTTGTAGGGACTTACATCCGAGTAAACAAGTGACTTTTCGCCTCCCATCAACTTATAGTATGACTGTGCAAACCATTGAAATCCCCAAACCAGGCCGGTGACGGCAAAGATCAGTGCGAAAACGGTGACATACAACCCTCCAACCACATGCAGGTCGAAGTTGATGCGTGGCCATTTTGTGCCTTTTGTCCAGCGGAACCATACGCGGTTTCTCAATGCTTTGCGGTTTTTGGGAATCCAGATCACCAGCCCTGTAAGAAGTACCAGAGAAAAGACCAGTGTGGCGGATGCTACCAGCGGATGCCCTATCTGAGGTGGCAGCCACAGATAAAAGTATCCCTGCATGACAAACCGGAAGAAATCCGTGTTCATGTCTTTCACCTGTTGCACCTGACCGCTGTACGGATTCAGATAAACGATATAATAATAGCTTGGATTATAGCCGTAGAAAATAGCTTCGGCTGCTTTCGCCTTACCATTGTACTTTACGGCATGAAGTTCTTTGCCCGGCAACTGTTTTTCGGCTATTTCGCCCAATTGTGTGGGGAGCATAAAGCCTTTGATTTGCTTTTCCACATATTGGTAATTGCCAATCTCGCTTATTTCTTCTTTAAAAGCATACAGTGCCCCTGTGACAGCAATTATGAAGCCCTCACTTGTGAAGTTACAAGTTACTTTCCTAAAGAGCCCGAATGGTATAACCTTTTTAATGGGAAATACACAACCAGCGGCCAAAAACAAACAGTAGATGCTCCTTGTATGAAGATGAAAACACAAATTACAATTATGAAAAGGGTGTTTTCTCCACTATCGACTTCACGTATAATGGCACAAGCAAAATATTTAGTATTGGCAATAGAAAGGTAATTTCAAAGGCATGGTAAAAGAACATTTTTTCAACATTGTGTATATTCAGCAGGGTAAATTAAATCGGATTGACAGTATTCCGGCAAATATAAGATCAACACAATATAACGGTAATGAAATTTCAACTTGTTTAAAAAATAAGTTTAAATTTAAACAACATAAATTTTGCATGAAATAATGATCTAAAAAGAATTTAAAATGCATTTTTATATCAATATTTAATAGGATGTAACGAGTAGAAAACAATATGATATTTTTAAGTTCATCATATTCAATTATTAATAGTACGTTTGCACCGATTAAACAGTAATTAATAAATTTGTTAGACCGTGACCTATTTTAGAATATTGATGATTAATACATAGTTTTCGTAATTTAAATATAAAATTCACTTGCTTATTCAACTAATTTTAAATAACAAACAAACAACAATTATTATTATTAACTTTAAATTTATGTCCATTATGAATGAAAAATGACGTGATTCAATGTGTTCATAAAGCATAAAATTGCTTTGTGAACAAGTTTCTAATTCTTACAGAAATGCTATATAATTAAAAGGCATAATCGGAATTTTTAATTCCAGACAACAATTAATCTTAAATATTAAATTTAATTTCATGAAAAGAAAAATCAATTTTTTATTGGCATTGCTTCTATTTGGAGTAGGCCTTGTTTCTGCTCAGCAGAATCTTTCTGTTTCGGGAGTTGTTACTGACGCAGGTGATGGTAGTCCACTCGTTGGAGTTTCAGTACTTATAAAAGGGTCTTCAGCAGGAACAATTACAGATATAAACGGTAAGTACTCTTTGAATGTTGCTCAAGGTTCAACCTTAGTTTTCTCTTACATTGGTATGGAGTCACAACAAGCGGCGGTTAAATCAAATGTAATCAACGTAAAATTAACCTCAGATTCCAAGATGCTTGATGAGGTAGTAGCAGTCGGCTATGGTAGTTCCAGAAAGCAAGACATTTCCGGATCTGTTGCTTCAGTTAACAGAGACGAAATGATGAAAAAAAGTCCTACGAATATTTTGGACGGTTTGAAAGGAGCTGCTGCTGGTGTAATGGTAACATCACAAGATGGAGCTCCTGATGCAAACGCAGCCATTCGTATTCGTGGTGTTGCAACTATTAACGGTAGTGCCAATCCGCTGTATGTAGTAGATGGTGTACAAGTAGGTACAAATGCAAATTTTCTTGCCCCTAGTGATATTGAAAGCATTGAAGTATTGAAAGATGCGTCTGCTACTGCGATATATGGCTCATCTGGAGCAAATGGTGTTATCATGATTACCACAAAGCATGGTAAGGAAGGTACTACACATCTAACTTTCTCGGCTGACTATGGGGTACAAACTTTAGCTTCAAAATTGGCTGTCGGTAATGTTGACCAGTTTGCTCAAAACATACGTACTGGTCGTGCTAACGATGGTGGAGTTCCTGCTAATGCAATTTTCACTACGGCGTATGATGGTAAAAGAAATAATATTGACTGGCAAAAAGAGATGACTCGCGTTTCCTTAAAACAACAATATAATCTTTCTGTTTCAGGGGGTACAGATAAAACTCAGTCTAACTTTTCGGTCAGTTATTTAAATAATGATGGTATTGTTATCAATTCAAATTACAACCGGTTGACCGCCCGTGCCAATGCAGTTACCAAAGTAGCTAATTTCATTGAGGTAGGTGGTGACGTTAATTTTGTTCATTCAGAAACTCATGGTAGTAACTTTGGTAACGGTACTAATAACGGTAATCTTTCTTCTCTCCGTGATATGGCTTTCATGTGCCCAACTATGGATTATGTAGATGCGAATGGTGTTCACGTGAGCCCGAATGTAAGAAATGCAAACGGAACTTATGGAACTAGTTATCAATTCTCAAATTCTTACGATGGTGGTACTTCAGATAATTTAGTTGCTTCTCAAATGGAAAACAATGGATTGACAAAAAATAATCAGGTTTTGGCCAGTGCATATGCCAATATTAAATTATATAAAGGTCTTTCATTTAAGACTATAGCCTCTTATAATTATGTTGCCAGCGACTATAATAACTTTAGCGGTAACAAACAGCGTTATGAACCAGATGGAGTAACAAAGGTTGCATTGAGGGATTACGATGCCCGTTATCATTTACAAATAAGCAATTCTCAAGATAATACGATTGCGCTTGAAAGTTATTTGACTTATAATTGGAAAAATGACATTCATAATCTTACTTTAATGGCAGGTAATTCAATAACTAAAAGCTTCGGAGACGAAGTTTCTGCAGAAGCTTATGATTTTTCTGCAGATAATATCCGTGATATCAGTTTAACCAGCGACGCAAGTACAAGAACTGGCAATGGTAAGTATCACCTGCAGGTTCGTGGAATTTCCTACTTTGGTCGTGCCACGTATAGTTTGAAAGATCGTTATATTTTGACAGGTACTGTTCGTCGTGATGGTTCTTCAAACTTTGGTGTCGGTAACATGTTTGGTACGTTTCCCTCTTTAGCTGGAGCATGGCGAATCACTGAAGAGGATTTTATGAAAAATACTCAGGCTATCAGTAATTTGAAACTTCGTTTAGGCTGGGGACGAACTGGTAATTCAGGAGGAGCAACAGATAAAGCTATAAACGCATTGACTTCAAAATCTATTGGATACTATTATTATGGACAAGATGGAACTGCAGGTTTAGGTACAACAAAACAAACAGCTAATGGATATGTTAAGGTGTTAGTTGATCCTAATTTGAAATGGGAGACCAATGAACAAAGTAATATTGGTGTTGATTTAGGTTTATTCAATAATAGTTTGAATATAACAGCAGATTATTTCACTCGTACATCTAAAGACCTGTTGTTGAATCAATCGCTACGTGCTTCAACCGGTTATAACTATGTTTATACTAATTATGGCGAAATCCAGAATAAAGGTATTGAATTAAGTATTAACTATAAGAAGCAAATTAATAAGGATTGGAATTTTGGTGCTACTTTGACAGGTTCTACTTTGAAAAATAAGATTATTAAGATGGGAGATGATTTGTTTAGTGTTAACGGTTCAACAACCAATGATGGTTCAAACGTTGGTGCTGTAGCAGCATCTTCGGGCGTACACTGGGACGGGCATTCGATTTGTCGTGAAGGTTATGCCGTAGGTTCTTTCTATGGTTACCAGGTAGAGGGTGTATTCCAATCTCAGGCTGAAGTTGATGCATTAAACGCATCTGCCACAGCAGCTTCAAATGCCAGATCTATTGCTGCAGGTCATTCTCCATCCACTTTTGTTCCATACCAAAAAGATAAAACAGGAGTTGGTGATTTTAAGTATAAAGATGTCAATGGTGATGGCTTAATTGATGAGAAAGACATGGTTGTCTTAGGTAATGGTTTTCCTAAGTTAAATTACGGTTTAACACTAAATGCTTCGTACAAAAATTGGGATTTCTCGGTTTATGCTTATGGAGTATACGGGCAACAAATCTATTCTTATTCTGCAATGACATTATCTAATATCTACGGAACAGATAATGGTACAATTCCAAACATTTTGACATCTTCAGCACAAGAGGCTTGGACTCCGCAAAATCACAGCAACACTTTGTCTAAGTTGTCAATCATGGATTACAATCAAAACATGCGTGGTTCTTCAGCATGGGTTAAAAATGGTGATTTCTTGAAAATAAGCAATATACAGATCGGTTATAATTTTAATAAGAAATTGTTGAAGTCATTAAACGTTTCAAGTACTCGTCTTTATGTTTCTGTACAAAATGTATTCTGTATCTCCAGTTACAACAAATATGGTGATCCTGAATCAGGACAAGGCAGTGTGTTGTATACAGGTTTGGATACAGGTCGTTATCCTAATCCTCGTATTTATTCAGCAGGTTTGAACGTTCAATTCTAATTGTTTTACTTAATATCGATTAAAATCATGAAAAACATATCAAAAATATTATTTTCATTTATCATTGGATTATTCTTTCTAGGGATAAGTTCATGTAATGATAAATCGTTCTTAACAGTTGATCATTATTCTATTTTGCCTTCTGATCAAATGTTTAAGTCAGACAAGGATGCTTTGGCTGGTCTTGTTGGTTGCTACGATTATATGCTTCCGGGTGGAGATGTTGACGGAGATGGTAACGCCGATGCCGATGGAGACTGGGGATTTAAACCGAACTTGTTTGTAGGTGGGCATCCAACAATGGATACTCAGGCAACCGGTTGGGATAAAGACTGGAACACACAAAACTGGACTGCTGGTAGCTCTGAATTACTTTCAGGTTGGAAACAATGTTATGGAGCAATTAGTCGTTGTAACATTTTCCTCGCCGGTCTTAATACTTCAACGGCTATTACTCCTGCTTTAAAGACGTCATTGGATGGACAGGCAAGAGGTATTCGCGCTTTCTTCTATATGTGGTTAGCTAAAACTTTCGGTCGTGTACCTTTATTGGAAGAAGGTGAAACATATCTTAACACTCCAGCGAAAGCTCGTGCGAAAGATTTTACTGAAATGTGGAATTTCATCATCACTGATTTGAAAACAGCGGCAGATGAGCTTCAATGGGATCCATATAACGGAGAATATGGACGTTGTACAAAAGGTTTTGCCCTTTCATACCTGGGCGAAGCTTATATGTGGAAAGCATACCGTGTTCCTGCTGAAGCAGCAGCAGACTATGCATTAGCAGCAGCAGCTTTAAAACAAGTAATTGAAAGTGGAAAATATGAATTAAATCCTTCTTTCACCACTTTATGGGATCCGGGAGCTGTTTGGACAAAAGAATCAATTTGGGAAGAGGTTCTTGACGAAGGTGATTCATGGACTGGGGATGGTCGATCCGATGGTCACGCTTGGGTGACATATTTTACGGCTTGTCCGGCTGTTGGAGGATGGGGTTCGCTTTATCTCTCTTGGGAATGGTGGAATTCGTATGAACAAGGCGACAAGCGCCGTGAAGCTTCAGGTGTTGAAGGTGCTGTACCTAATATTGATCCTGCATGGAAATCTGCAACAAACTATGGCTATAATCCCTATCTACAGCAAAGTATTACTACGGCTAGTGATGGCTCAAACATTGCTTCAACACAGCATTATCACTTTTTGAATGGTGGTGAACCTGCACCTGCAATCTGGAGTTTGAAATATTGGCGTACTTGCCGTGCAGATTGGAATGCAAAGTGGGGTCCTCAACAAATTTATTACAAACGATATTCTAATGTATTATTAGACTATGCCGAATGCCTGTTCCGTGTAAATCCAAATGATCCAGTTGCTTGGGGTTATGTTGATCAGATTCGTAACCGTGCCTTCGGTAATATGGAAGTAGGAAAGAAAGCATCTCTGACTGCAAAATATCTTCCTTATTATCAGCAACTAGCTTCGTTTTATGAATCAAAAAGAAATCCAAAGGATAATCCGACTCCAATTCTAGCTCCTAGTTCTTATCCACTTCCATTCAACGAAGCTATAGTTCCGGTTCCTGACGCAAAAACTTATTACACTCAGGTAAAAGCTGATAAAGGTTTTAGTTCTGAGGTATGGTTGGTAGCATTAGGACAAGAACGTCGTAAGGAATTTAATGCTGAATGGTGTCTTACCCCTGATTTGATTCGTTCTGGTTTTATGGAAGATCATATTAACCACAACTATCCAAAAAACCTAGGTTATCCAAATACTGCTAACGCTGATCTGGTGCAAGGTTCTTGGAATACTTACCGTACTTTTGATTTCGATCTGAAAAAGATGGATATGCCAATCCCAACGGATGAGTTGTTGAAAAACAAATTGTGCGATCAGAACGATGCTTACAAATAATGTAGAAAGCTATAATTGCGTTTTAATAATAAGATTATAGGCATACATTATATAAAAAGATTATGAAAAGTCACAGTTGGTAATCAGGATGCTGATTGCCAACTGTACTCTTCGAAGTCTTAATATACAAATAGAGAAACCAATTATTTTGGCTCCTTTATTTTCTTATTATTGTTCACGGAGATCGGAGTAAATGGCGCACTAATAGTAACCATGAATAGAGTAGGAGTGGCTTCATTATATCAATCATTATGTCATGGAATTTTCGCGGTATGACAAAGGATGAAACATTGGGTAATCAGTTCTATTACTTGGGTGCAGGGAATTACTGAATTACAGGCACAGCTCACAATGGGGAGAAGAGGCTGCGGTTAATGCAAAGGCTCTAATGAATAGACAGCTTCTGCGGAAGTTTATCCATATTGAATTCGAAAAATGTTTTTTCTCTGGTTAGATAGTAGGTTTAGTTTTTTTATTTAAGAGGGTGTTCACGAGTTGACTTCCCTTATTAAGACAAGCAGGTCGGTTCGTGAGAATCGACCTGCTTTTCCAATTTAACTTTTTATCTATTGTCAAACAACGTACTCTTCAAGTTTTTATCGGAGCACCACTGAAGTTTTCGTTGCAAATATATTTATCTTTTCTAATATAAAATACAAAATATCCTAAGTATTTTGTAGGAGTGGATTAATTTAAGCATCAATCCTGTTTTGTCTCTTTATTTCTTCTTTCTTTTCTTCCACCAAATAATGAACCCCGTTACTGGGAAGCTGGCTATGCACAGGCTTATCAGGAATGCAAATATCTTACCGGGCAATCCCAGTATGGCTCCGGTATGTATCTCGTAGTTCATGCGGAAAAGCTTGTCGGTAAAGCCGGCAGCGGCATATCGTCCATAGATATTCTTCAGGTTAACTTCTTTCAGGCTGTGCTGGTCGAAGTAGCGGTAATCGGTTTTCCAGTATTTTCCATCGCGTTGAGTGGCATTAGCAGCAATAGTGGTGCTGTCGGTATGCGGCGGATGAACTTCGATAGAAGCTGCATGTGGATATTGTTCCTCCATCAGTATCCACACCCGATCAAGGGGTTTTTCGAAATGTTGCGTTGAATCGGGAATCTGCTTGTAGGGGCTTACATCCGAGTAAGTAAGTGACTTTTCGCCTCCCATCAACTTATAGTATGACTGGGCAAACCATTGAAATCCCCAAACAAGGCCGGTGACGGCAAAGATCAGTGCGAAAACGGTGACATACAATCCGCCAACCACGTGCAGGTCGAAGTTGATGCGTGGCCATTTTGCGCCTTTTGCCCAGCGGAACCATACGCGGTTTTTCAATGCTTTGCGGTTTTTGGGAATCCAGATCACCAGACCCGTAAGCAGAACCAACGCAAACACCAACGTGGCTGATGCTACCACCGGATGGCCTATCTGGGGTGGTAGCCACAGGTAAAAGTGTCCCTGCATGACAAACCGGAAGAAATCCTTATTCATGTCTTTTATCTTTTGCACTTCGCCGGTATACGGATTCAGATAAACGATATAATAATAGTTCGGATTGTAGCCGTAGAAAATAGCTTCAGCTGCTTTCGCCTTACCATTGTACTTTACGGCATGAAGTTCTTTGCCCGGCAACTGTTTTTCGGCTATTTCACCCAATTGTGTGGGGAGCATAAAGCCTTTGATTTGCTTTTCTACATACTGATAATTGCCAATCTCGCTTATTTCTTCTTTAAAAGCATACAGTGCCCCTGTGACGGCAATTATAAAGACCAACAGCCCGGATACCAGCCCAAGCCAAAGATGAATTTGATGGAATATCTTTCTCATTTTTTTGATTAATGATCCCGATTTCTCCCGATTACATCGGAATAAACAACGAGGGATCTGAGTTAGTTTTGTTCTCTGATTTTACTTTGTGGTTGTATCAAAAGCGCGCAAAAAACGCAAACAACACAAATTTTCGCAAACAAGATTTGTAAAGTTGAATATCATTTGCTGAATTTCAATTCAATAAGATTGCGCTAATTTGCACATTTTGTTATTTGCGTTCTAAAAAGACTTTTGATACAGCCTCACTTCAGGTTCGATTTAAATGATAGTCTGGTAGATCCAAGCGTTATTTAAAGACAACGAGTCTCCGTAGGAGTGTCCTGTTTGTAGAAAAAACGTACACCAAACCCAAGCTCCGTAGGAGCGACCTGTTTCAAAAGCGCGCAACCAATGCAAATTTTCACAAATTAGATATTGTATTGATTTCCATATATTTCCATTTGCGTTCAAATGCTGCAACTTTCTGCTCCTGGTGATAGCACGACTGCCAGTCGTACTATCACTGGTACAATTTTTATTAGTGAGCTGATGACTTGGAGTCATCGGTTCTCTAAGGGAATGCAAATCGCCTCGCAGACCACTCTTTAAGCCCCTTCAGGGGTTTGGGGCGGTTAGTTCGTTCACGCCATTATAATCATATACAGCGAACACAGGGTGCTCCTACGGAACTAACTGTCAAGAAACTATACTTTTTCTACAAACAGAAGACTCCTACGGAGCCAATCGTCCATTTCCAGAAAAAAAGACTCTGCAATACACAAAATTTACAAAGCGCTGGTGCGACATTATTTTCAGAAAAGAAATACTACATTATATTCTTCTACTTACTTAGCCTGACTACTTCCCTATAATGGTTGCAAAAGTAGTTCCCAATAGGGAAGAGGGCAATACCTATTTGTGGGGATTTTACGTGCGGATATTCATTAGTTTTGTGTTAACCCGAAGCTGTTATATAAAAGAATATGAATATCCGCTTTGTTACCTGAAGAGGGTGTATCAAAAGCACGCAAATAACGCAAACAACACAAATTTTCGCAAATAAAATTTGTATAGTAGGATGTTATTTGTTGAATTCCAATTTAATAAGATTGCGTTAATTTGCGCATTTTGCGTCATTTGCGTTCTAAAAGGACTTTTGAGACAGCCTCTTTTTGTGCCTTTTGTGGTGTTTTCTTTTGATTAGCTGAAATGAAGGATAATTATTAAAAAAACAGACCAATTCGATGAGAATTGGTCTGTTTAGTTCAGTTTTGTTTTAATCTTTCTTTTCTTCTTCGTCCGGTTTGTCTTTCGATTTCGATATCAGTGCATGGGTTTTTATGCGGAGCTCATTCATATTGGTAAAGAGTTCCAGCATTTCTTCGGTAGGCATCAGGTTAACTGTTTCCTCTACTACCGAGCAACAGCTGGTGTAACTGTCACTCGCAGCGGGGCGCAAATCCGTTCCCGAACTGCCACGGCGTTCACCCGTTGCGACAAGACGAGCCAGATAATTCGACGATAAAGAAGTATTATTCGTTTTTAGTTCTCCCATCGGAGTGTTTAGCCCCAGTAATGTTCCTTTTGCAACGATGGTTGCATCTGCTTCGTATTTTTCGATCATTTCGGACGTGTCTTTTATCTGATTGCCCAGTGGACGCTCGGATAAATCCCAATAAGGTTTATAAAAGTAATTGAGATCGATGGCGGCGGCTTTACGCTCTGCAATCCGTGATTTCATTTCGAAGGTAACTGCACGTTTTACTTCGGACATCAGACTATTGTTTTGGATGCGCCCTGCATTGATCAGTGGTGTGTAGGGGCTTTCGCGCAGACGGTTAATCTGGGTGATAAATGGTCTGGATTTGGTTTCCATCGAGTCAAGTGCCAGTTTTACCAGTTCGGGAACTTTACTTTTTACGGGTTCGCTTACGTTAAGTGTCCATTCAAATAAGTTGGCTGCATCATCATTCTGTACGCGAGCGATGTTTAATGAGAAAAATTTTAATTTTTTCATGTTTTGTTGTTTTTAATTTGTTTGTGTATTAATTATTTGGTTTTTAATTTAATGATGCTTTGTTAAGTCTTAAATACTGAGTATATTTTACCAACCGAATACCAAAAATGAAATCTACTGAGTATATTTTGCAAAACCTTCTCCGAAAATGAAATCTACCGGGTATATTTAACCACCACACAGCCGAAAATAAAATCTACTCAGTATTTTTAACCGTTTGGTTTACTGAAATAAAATCTACCCGGTATATTTTTACTAACCAGTATCGAAATCAAAATTTGCTCAGTATATTTTGCAAATTGCCCGGCAAAATAAAAATCTACCCGATCTTTATTTTATTAGTATTAGATCTATCTTATTTTAGTTCGTATTTAATCTGAAAAAGATAATAGGTACATTTAAACCTAAATTATTTAGTGTTGCTGCTATTTGTTTATTTTGTATTGAATATATGCTATAGCTGACAATTACGATGCGAATATAAAAATTAGTTTTTTTTATTACCGATCAAATCGTAAAAATAAAGGGTCAAATCGTAAAAAATTGATCATTATGATTATTTGTTACTTCAACTAATCAAAAGATGATACCACAAAAGGCACACAAAGAGGCTGTATCAAAAGTCTTTTTAGCACGCAAATGACGCAAAATGCGCAAATTGACGCAATCTTATTAAATTGAAATTCAACAAATAGCATTCTACTTTACAAATTTTATCTGCGAAAATTTGTGTTGTTTGCGTTATTTGCGTGCCTTTGATACAACCCCTTCGGGTAACAAAGCGGATATTCATATTAATCTTTTAGTGCAATCCATAATAAAACCATCTTTGGAGCTGATTGAAAACTCCACTTTCTGTCGGATAGAAATGCCATTTCGTGGGTCGGATCTTCCTGACTGTCGAAATTAGAGAATGTTAGCTCTTCTCTGATGGAAAAGTTCTATACATTTGCTGTCGGTAATTCTTGTGCGGGCCGGCAGTTCTTTGAGCATGCGACTCTCCGTAGGAACTTACTTTTATTCAATATTCAATAAAAGAATGATAAGATGAAACAAAACAAATTTAGGGTACCCCTGCTTTTTACGGCAGCTTTTGTATTGATCTTTGCTACGGCCTGCCATACGGCCCAAAAGATG
>Ga0302162_10000073_pt1 | contig 31346 bp, 26 predicted proteins | sample I_Fen_E2_2_FD_193501 | JGI IMG/M metagenome (GOLD analysis project Ga0302162, IMG submission 193501) | Peat permafrost microbial communities from Stordalen Mire near Abisko, Sweden - I_Fen_E2_2 | ecosystem: Environmental > Terrestrial > Soil > Wetlands > Permafrost | place: Sweden: Abisko...
TCTTAAAATTATTGTAAGTGGCCCCGGCCAAAATTTGCTTATAAGTTTATTGGCTATTTCAGGAATTTCTTTTGCATATGCTTCTATGTTTTTTGATGAAACATGAATAATTAACGGATTATCTTGTGGTCTCCCTTTCGCTTTGAATATTTTCTCGACTGCTTTTACATTAAGAGCATCAGCACCCAATCCATAAACTGTTTCTGTTGGAAACGCTACAGTTCCTCCATTTTTAATAATTTCTGCCGCTTCTTTTATTTTATCTTCATCTTCTTTAATGTTTTTAATTATACTAACCTTAGTTTTCAAATATTTTCCTCCTTTCTTAAGTAGATAAGTGAGATAAGTGAGAGTCCAAATCTTGTATTTGGTTTCTCGAACTTTCCCTGTGGGCATCTATGATTTGATGATGATCGCTTACTCTGTGAGTCGAGTTTCCTAACCTATTTAACTAGTTCACTTCTTTCAAATACTTACTAAACTATAAGTTGTCCTCTTGCTATCTTTATATTCTGTATGCTTTCATCAGTATAAATAGCTTTAACACAATTTTTATATATTGAGTCTAATAATAAATATTTTTTTAATCCCCCTCTTTTGATTATTTGAAAATAATAATCTCTTTTAGGGTTTTGTTGTTTAACATCATTATATTCTTTAGCAATTTGTGGATACCTTTTTAAAAAATTTTTATCTATTGGTCTTAATCCTTTGTTTTTAAAAATTATACTTGTTACTAAAACTATTTCTAAATCATACTCTGATTTATTAGTATGCACCAAGGCAACTTTATCACACATAATCAAATGTTCCTTAACAAAAATACCTGTTTTGAATATTAATTTATTGTTCCAGCACCTATATTTCACCTTATAAGAATTTATTTTAATTATAATAGCTATTACTATTAACAAATCAATAAAAGTCATATAACTCATATAAAATATTGTTGTTAATCCAGTTACTATTAATACTATAGGAAGCGTAATCAAAATCATAACCATCATAATTAAGAATATTTTGAAATGTGATTTTTCTTTTTTTATAGCCATATATATATCCATATTCAATCCCCCAATTACTTTTAAGAAATATGAAAGAAAATATCGAGCTAAAGATGTAATGTATATTTTAAAAATAACAATGCAATATATTTTTTTGATAGTGCCTTATCTATTGTGAGAATATGATATTGTAATATTCCATAAAATAGACTAGTATACTGACTTATTATTTTGAATATGCCTAAAGCCCTACATAGTTAATGCAAGGCTTTATTGAGTATTTTTATTACATTTGTGTATTTCCCATCAGTTTCATTTTCTCTGCTTGATCTGCTGTAATAAGTGAATTTATCATCTCATCAAGATCTCCACTTAAAAACGATTCTAACTTATATAAAGTTAATCCTATTCTATGGTCAGTAACTCTTCCTTGTGGATAATTATATGTTCTAATTCTTTCACTTCTGTCTCCAGTTCCAACTTGACTCTTTCTATCTTCAGCTATTCCAGCTGATCTTTCTTTTTCTGCTGCTTCATAAAGTCTTGATTTCAAAACTTTCATAGCTTTTTCTTTATTTTTCAATTGTGATTTTTCATCTTGGCATGAAACTACAAGACCTGTAGGTAAATGAGTAATTCTAACAGCTGAATCTGTAGTATTAACGCATTGTCCTCCGTTTCCTGAAGCTCTAAATACATCTATTCTAACATCCTTATCTGCAATTTCTATTTCAACGTCATCAACTTCTGGCAATACTGCTACTGTAACTGTTGATGTATGAATTCTTCCACTTGATTCAGTATCTGGAACTCTTTGAACTCTATGAACTCCACTTTCATATTTTAATTTAGAATAAGCTCCACTACCTTTAATCATAAATACAACTTCTTTAAATCCACCAAGATCTGTTTCATTCAAACTCATGATCTCTACAATCCATCTTTGAGTTTCTGCATATCTTGTAAACATTCTAAATAAGCTATATGAAAATAATGCTGCTTCTTCACCACCTGCACCTCCTCTGATTTCAACAAATACATTCTTCTCATCATTAGGGTCTTTAGGTAGTAATAAAATTTGTATTTCATTTTCTAGTTCAGCTTCTCTATTGGTGAGATCAGTTATTTCTTCATTTAACATTTCTCTCATTTCTCTGTCGCTTTCACCATTTAGCATTTCCTTATTAGCTTTTAAATCTTCAGTTACTTTTTTATACTCTCTATAGCTATTCACTATAATTTCTAAATCAGAATGCTCTTTACAAAGCTTTCTCCATTCATTTTGATTTTGCATAATTGATGGATCGCCAATTTTAACTGATAATTCATCATATTTATTCTCTATAAATTCTAATCTATCTAATAACATTTAATCACTCCGTACTTCATTTTTTCATATTTCTACATTATATCACATTTTGCGTCATATTCAAAAATAACAAGTCAGATTAGGCACTAGAAAGATTTTGATAGTGCCTTAAACATCTAACTGCTAACATTATTCTAAGTAGCTACAAAAATCCTGCCTTAAATCCAATTACTACTCTATCAAGGCTAGCAAAATCCTTAATTACTTTTACATGTGTAAAATTACTTTCTTTCATTAATAACCTTACTTCTTCTGCTTGATTATATCCTATTTCAAATGCTAATATTCCATTATTCTTTAATGTCGTTTGGCTTTGCTTAATTATTTTCTTATAAAAATCTAATCCATCTATTCCTCCATTTAGAGCTGTATGAGGTTCATACTTTTTGACATCATCCATAAGATTTTCTATTTCTTCTTCCTCTATGTATGGAGGATTTGAAACTATTATGTCATAGCATTTTTTATTTTCTATAACTTTTTCTAATAAGTCACTTTTTATAAATGACACTCTACTTTTTAAATTATTTTCTTCTATGTTTATTACTGAAACTTTTTCTGGAATAGGATAATTATCTATCAAATCCACTTTTATATTTTTCCTTAAATGAGCTAATGCTATACCAATAGCACCTGAGCCACAACACAAATCACATATATGTTTTTCTTCATCTTCCAGTATATTTTTAAGCACTTCTTCAACTAATATTTCTGTATCACCTCTAGGAATTAAGACACCTTCCTCAACATAGAAATCAATCCCCATAAACTCGCACTTATTTAAAATATATTTAACCGGCATTTTATTTCTTCTCTTTTCAATTAAGTCAAAATATTTTTTAGTACATTCCATACTAACTTCTTCTTCTCTATGTGTAATTAAATATACTCTATTCTTTTCAATTACACTTCCTAATAATAGTTCTGCATCTAATCTTGCTGTATCAATTCCATTTTCTTTTAATGTAGCTGTACCTGTATTTATTAATTCTTCAATCTTCTTATTAGAATCTTCGATTCCTTCTGCTGCCTTTAAAGATGCAATAGCAACTTCAATTTGCGATTCATCCGGTTCTTTTGTCGTTAATAATTGTAATTTAAGCCCTGGATATGCTATTATTTTAGCTAACATCCCATCATTTTTTCCAAGCCATTTTATAAGCTCATAGCTAATTCCTGTAACTACTGGTATGAGTATTATTCTAAGTACTAATCTTTCCACGATCCCACCCCAACCAGTAAAAGAAAATATTGCAATACTAACAAACATTACTAAGAATAAAAAGTTTGTTCCACATCTCGGATGTAATCTTGATTGCTTCTTCACGTTTTCTACAGTTAACTCTTCCATAGATTCATAACAAAATATTGTTTTATGTTCAGCACCATGATATTGAAAAACCCTATATATATCCTTCATTTTGCTTATTAGAAACATATATAATATAAGAATTGTTATCCTTATAGCTGCTTCAATTAAATTCAACATGACACTAGAAATCCCAGTATTTTTAAAAACTGATGCTATGCCTGTTGGCAATGCAACAAAAAGCCCAATCGAAAAAATAAATGAAATAAACATAGTTATACCCATTAATATATCATTAACTCTATCTCCAAATTTATTATCTAACCATACTTCAAATTTTGAAGGTTCCTCTATTTCTTCTTCTAGAAATGTAGCTGAATAATTTAATGATTCCATTCCAATTTTCATTGAATCTATTAAAACAAAAAAGCCTCTAAGAAAAGGTATATTTAATATTGGATATTTTTTTGTTATAGATTTATTATCTTTGAAATCTATTTCTATATTTCCTTTCGGAGTTCTAACAGCTGTTGCAAGGCTTTTACTTCCTCGCATCATAACGCCTTCTATAACAGCTTGACCTCCAACATCACATCTTTTCATTAATAAAATCACTTACTCTCTTATATTATTTTCTGTATATTTGTAATAACAATCTCCACATAATGATTCATATTTAACATCATCTTGCTCGTCAATTGCAATTTGTTCTCCTTCAAATACGAACTTATCATTTATTTTTCTTCCATTAAATATAGCTTTTTTACCACATGAACATATTGTTTTCATTTCTTCTATACTATGAGCTAATAACAATAACCTTGCGCTACCTTCAAAGCCATCTCTTTTAAAATCAGTTCTAAGTCCATAACATATAATAGGTATATTAATTTTAACTGCAATTTCAAATAATTGATCTATTTGAGTACTTTTCATAAATTGAACTTCATCCACCAATATACAATCTATTCTTTTATTTGCTTTTACATAGTTATCAATTATTTCAAAAATGTTATCATTTTCTAAAATCAACAAATCTACTTGCCTATTTACCCCCAGCCTAGATACAAGCGTATCTCCACCTTTATTGTCAATCTTAGGTTTTAAAATAATCACTTTCATTCCACGCTCTTCATAATTATAAGCAACTTGCATTAAATGAGTCGACTTACCAGAATTCATAGCGCCGTATCTAAAATATAATTTACTCATTCCTAAATCCGCTCCTTTTAGGTATCATATTCGATTATATCATTTAATACTCAGCATAAAAAGATATTTTTATATTATTGATCCTATTTTAGTCACATTATCTTTTAGCCTTTAAATTCTACAATTTATTATTGACGCTAAAAATCGACTATGCTATAATTTAATGGTTGTTATTGAATAATTAACATAAGTTTATATAATTGAAAGAGGTGAAAAATAATGAGAGAAGGCATACATCCTGAATACCACAAAGATGCAGTGGTTAAGTGTGCATGTGGAAACACTTTCACTACTGGTTCTGTTAAAGAAGAACTAAAAGTTGAAATATGCTCTAAATGCCACCCATTCTTCACTGGTAAACAAAAAATCCTTGACATCGGCGGAAGAGTTGATAAGTTCAAAAAGAGATTCAACCTTGATGAAAAGTAAGAAATTTTGGGAAAGACATTGTCTTTCCCTTTTTCTTTAAATTTGTGAATATATAGATGTGCGAATCAAAGATTTTCTTTATTCATTGAGGTAGTCAAAATTTCAATGATTTTTTAATTCAAAATCATATAACTAAAACTTTATTCTTGGTTATATATTTAGTTAATTTAGCTATATATGTTGAAAACATAATTATTCATTATCAATTTCAAAAATCATATAATAATTCTAGTTATAATTGAGTATTGAACATTGATAATTGCAACATATATATTAATAATTTATTAATGGTTAAATTAACTAAATATTAATAGTTTATCATATTTAAATCATATACTAAATATGATAAACTATTTAGTATAATACAGTGGAAATGAGTGACTTTCATGAAAAAAGTTTTAATTTTAACAACATCTACAGGACAAGGACATAATCAAGCTGCTTCTTCAGTAGCTGAATCTTTTGAAAATGATGGTTATGAAATCATAAAAATTGATTTTCTAGCTAAAAATAGTAAAATTCTTAATGATATAATTGTATTTGGATATGAAATTTTAGCTTCGAAATTTCCAAGGTTTTACGGATTGTTTTATAAGCTAACCGATATAAAATTAACTAATAATTTATTGAAGCTTCCTTTTTTTCTTGCAAAGAAAAAAATTTCAAAGTTAATAAATGAAATTAAACCTGATGTAATTGTTGCCACCCACGCTCTTAGCATTAGTGTAATTTCAGACTTAAAAAAACACGGATTAAAAACACCTTTTATTTTAATAGTTACAGATTTTAAAGCTCATTATATATATGTAGATTCTTATGTTGATGCTTATATTACTGGAAGTGATTACACTAAACAATCATTAATAGATAGAAATATTAAGCCTGACAATATATATCCTGCAGGTATTCCTATAAACAGCAAATTTTATACAGAAGTTACATTGCTTGATGATTTAAAGGATGATGGGTATTTTAATTTGTTACTTATGAGTGGAAGTCTTGGATTAAATACTATATTTATAGTTCTAAAAGAGTTATTAAAAAATCCAAATAAACTGCGAATTACAATAGTTTGTGGTAAAAATGATCATTTGAAAAATAAGCTAACAAAATATTGTAATAATAATCAATTTCAAAATAAGAAACTTCATATATTAGGTTTCACTAAAGATATATCTTGTTTAATGGATTATTGTGATGTAATAATATCAAAGCCTGGTGGTTTAACTGTTACGGAATCCATAGTTAAAAATATTCCCTTGATTATTCCTTTTGCTATCCCTGGTCAAGAAAATGAAAATATAGATTTTCTTACTACCAAAGGATATTCTATACATGTTCAAGATTTAAGTAAAATTAATGAAACAGTAAATTATTTAATAAAAAATCCAGATGAATTATCTAAAATGAAACTTAACCTTAAATTATTATCTTCAACCTACTCCCTAACAAAGATTGTTGATATCGCAAATAATTTAATCTCACCCAAATGAAAAGATGACCAATAAACTCTTAATGGTCATCTTTTTATTATATAAATTATATTTTAATAAAAATAACAAGTCAATATGCTATACATTGCATCTTAGACTTGTTATTTTCTTTTATATTCCTTATACTATTTTTTCAAGTAAGTATTTATAAATTCTTTGTTATCAACGTTTTTAGACAACATATTAATAAGGTTCTCTGTGACATTGTCTCCATTTCCATCTCTATACATTGTTTTTCTGATAGCAAATGATACTTCTAATTCTTCTTTAGATACAATTAAATCTTCTTTTCTAGTTCCTGATTTATATATATCTATGGCTGGGAAAATTCTTCTTTCTTGTAATCTTCTATCTAAATGAACCTCCATGTTCCCTGTTCCCTTAAATTCTTCAAATATCATATCATCCATTCTTGAACCTGTGTCAACAAGTGCAGTTGCAAGTATTGTCAAACTTCCACCTTCTTCAATATTTCTTGCTGCTCCAAAGAACTTTTTAGGCATTATAAGTGCACCAGGATCAAGTCCACCAGATAATGTTCTACCTGTTGGATTTATTGTTAAGTTATAAGCTCTTGATAACCTAGTTATACTATCCATAAGAATGAAAACATCTTTCCCTTGTTCAACCATTCTCTTAGCTCTTTCTAGAACCATTTGAGCTACCTTAGCATGGTTTTGTGGTTCTTCATCAAAAGTCGAATAAACTACATCTCCATTTATAGATCTCTTCATATCCGTAACTTCTTCTGGTCTCTCGTCTATAAGTAATACTATTAATTTAATATCAGGATAATTCATAGATATATTTTGAGCTACCTTTTTTAACAGAGTAGTTTTTCCCGCTTTAGGAGGTGCTACTATTAGCCCTCTTTGTCCTTTACCTATTGGACAAATTATATCCATCAATCTAGATGATAAATCATTTCTATTAGACGTTTCTAATCTAAGTCTTTCTTTTGGATATATAGGTGTTAAAGTTTCAAATGATTTTCTACCTGCAGCTTTTTCTGGATGTTCCCCATTAACTTTTTGAACAAATAAAAGTGCCTTAAATTTCTCAGTTTCTTTTGCTCGTCTTACCTTACCTTCAACCTCATCCCCTGTTCTTAAATTAAACCTTCTAATTTGGGATGGAGAAACATAAATATCTTCACTGCTAGTCAAGTAATTTTTACATCTTAAAAAACCAAAACTGTTGTTTTCTAAAATTTCTAAAATCCCTTTTTCAACATCAGATTCATCTATCATTTCTTTTAATTGTTCTTTTTTTTCTATGTTTTCAGCATCAGTAGTTGCTGTATTTCCTTCTATATCATTATTTACTTTTGTAGTCACATTATTAGTTGATCTTGAAACTTCATTACTCTCTCTTTTTACTGTTGTATTTGGTATTAATTCTTTTCTTTCAGGCTTTACTGTTGTATTAGGTATCAATTCTTTTCTTTCAGCTTTTACTATTGTATTTGGTATCAATTCTTTTCTTTCAGGTTTTACGGTTGTATTTGGTATCAATTCTTTTCTTTCAGCTTTTACTATTGTATTTGGTATCAATTCTTTTCTTTCAGGTTTTACGGTTGTATTTGGTATCAATTCTTTTCTTTCAGGTTTTTCTACAATTTTAGGAGCTATATTTTCTTTTAATATCACACCATCTTTTTCCACAAAATTAACAGGAATCTTCAATATCTCTTCTATTAATTCACTCTTTTTATATTTAGATATATTTTTAACACCTAAACTTTTAGCAATGTCTTTTAAACTCGTTAAAGTCATGCTTTCATATTCTTGTTTTGTCAAGTTTGCACCTCCAATTTATAGATTATAAATCTATAAATATCAATTCTTTTATTATTTTTTCTATATATATCGGAAATTTCAGCAGCAAGATAATTAGATGTGAGATTATATTTAAGAATGTTTAAGTAATACTATTTATAAGATTCTTATTTTTTACTTAATTCAACATATACCTAAGTGTTGATATTAGATATATTTTTAAAATAACAAGTATGATTCCAGTCTATTTTGATCATATACCTAGAAGTCATAATTTGTTCTTTATAATTACATATAATTTTGAACTGGTAAATCATTAAGATAAACTTACCAGTTCATGTGAATTGCTATATTCAAAGCCTATTATATATTAAATTTCATCATAAAACAAATTTATTTTGATTTATTTTCGTCTAATGCAGCTTTAATAAAGCCCACAAATAATTTATGTGGTTTGTTTGGTCTTGATTTCAATTCTGGATGGAATTGAACAGCTACGTACCATGGATGATTTTCAACTTCAACAATTTCAACTAATTTTTCATCAGGACTAGTTCCCACAATTTTCATTCCAGCTTCAATTATTTGTTTTCTAAAATCATTATTGAACTCATATCTATGTCTATGTCTTTCATAAATAACTTCATCTTTATATACTTCATAAGAATTACTATTTTCATCTAGTTTACAAGGGTATAATCCTAGTCTCATTGTACCGCCAAGATTTTCTATATCCTTTTGATCTAACATAAGATCTATTACAGGGTATTTTGTATTTGGATTTATTTCCGAACTATTTGCATCTTCATATCCTAATACATTTCTTGCATATTCAATAACAGCACATTGCATTCCTAAGCAAATTCCTAAAAAAGGTTTCTTATTTTCTCTTGCCCATTTTATCGCTGTAATTTTACCTTCTATTCCCCTGTCTCCGAATCCACCTGGCACTAAAATACCATCTACATTTTTAAGTAATTCATTAACATTACCATTTTCAAGATTTTCAGCATTAATCCATTTAATTTCAACATTGGAATCATTAGCATATCCACCATGACTTAATGCTTCAACTACTGATATGTATGCATCATGTAATTCAACATATTTACCAACTAATGCAATTTTAACATTATTCTTAAGGCTCTTTATTTTCTTTACCATTTCAATCCATTCTGAATTATCAATATCTCTACATCCTAAATTCAGTTTTTCACATACCAAGTTATCTAAGCCTTCATCATGCAACATTAACGGTACTTCATATAAATCTTCTGCATCAAGATTTTGAATTACTGATTTTCCGTCCATATTACAAAATAATCCTATTTTAGCTTTTAGATCTTCTGATATTTCTTTTTCCGCTCTACAAACTATTATATCTGGTTGAATACCAAGACTTCTTAATTCTTTTACTGAATGTTGAGTAGGTTTTGTTTTCAGCTCTCCTGCTTTCCCTAAAAATGGCACTAAAGTTACATGAATAAAGCATACATTTTCGCTTCCTATATCACTTTTTATTTGTCTTATAGCTTCTAAAAATGGTTGTGATTCAATATCTCCCACAGTTCCACCAATTTCAGTTATTACTACGTCAACATCTCTTTCTTTAGCTACCTTATATACTTTCTCTTTAATAGCATTCGTTATATGTGGAATTACTTGAACTGTACCACCAAGATATTCCCCTCTTCTTTCTTTAGCTATAACCGATCCATATATTTTACCAGTAGTTACATTTGAATTTTGAGTTAAATTTTCATCTATAAATCTTTCATAATGACCTAAATCTAAGTCTGTTTCTGCTCCATCATCAGTTACAAAAACTTCTCCATGCTGATAAGGACTCATAGTACCCGGATCAACGTTTATATAAGGATCAAATTTTTGAATAGAAACTTTTACCCCTCTATTCTTTAATAATCTTCCAAGTGATGCAGCTGTTATCCCTTTACCTAACGATGATACAACTCCACCTGTAACAAAAACGTATTTAGTGCTCATATTTATCCTCCTATGCATTTTTAATATTAGTATTGACTTAATTTACAAACAGTGATACAATAGATATCACCTCATAAAAATATATTATGGGTTATTTGTGTTTCTAAATAACATAAATATTATAATATCACATCTTAACCTTAATATCTATCTTTTTTTTATAAATTCGTCATTTCATTTTTTTCTATATTATTTTCTAATTCAAAATACTTTTGTCTAAAAAGTCTATTTACTAATAATTTTTCTTCTGCTAATCTCAAGCTACTGCTTATGCTTTTAGATGTCTTTACCTTAAATATCTCCTTAATTTTATCAACTTCTAAACAATGATTATTTTTTAAAAGTAGCAGTAATATATATTTATTATCTCTATTTTTTAATAATTCAATAAATCCATCTTCATCAATCCCATAATACTTACATATATTATCTAATATTTTTACATATTTTAATTTAGTTTGCATATTTATTCCTCCTATTTAAATTATGTCCCTCCACCTCACAATTTAATCACTCTGATTTTATTCTTTTATTATGTATTGAAATATAGATTTCTAAATAAAGTATTTCTTGAATATACCCAAATTCCTACACTTTTGATATATTCAAGAACTAAAAATGAGGAGCTTGTTTTTCTAAAGTGTTGCTTGAGATGATTTAGATGTCGGCATTTCTTTAGTAGAAACTCACATCTAAATCCTCAGAAATCGCAACAAATGCATGCCCCTTATTTGAGTGGGATATATGCTCAACTCTAGTTTTAATTTACCTTTATATCAATAGTTAATTTGGTTTTTAATGTAGTTTGATCACCTATTACTAATAAGTAAGTAGCATTTATAGTTCCGCCATCTTCATTTATATTAATATCAAGCTTTTTAGTATCTATCTTAACATCCAATACGCCATATGGTGTTTTATATAAGGATACTGTTCTCTTATTATTTTCAAATTCCATCTTAGTTTCAGTAGTTCCTTCTCTTATTAAATCAAAAGAATTTTTTCTTATTATTATAGTAGTTTTTGTTCCTTCCATTCCTGAAATTTCCGTTTCGTTGTATTCTGCTTTAAACCCATCTTCTATTTTATAAAAATCACCTGGCGTTACTACGCCTATCATATCTTCTTCCTCATTTAAGACAGTACTATCAACAGTGATAATCGCCTTCTTATCCATAATTTACCTCCAAATTTTGTATTCATATTCGTTTTAATAATTCTAGTTATAATCGAGCATTGAGTATTGATAATTGCTACATATATAGATACTCACATTGTAAATCATACTTATACTTGCCAATTAATTATCAATGCTCAATAGTTAACAATTGAGCATTGACAATTAGCACTTTTAAATTACCAATTTAATTGATGAATAAATAAAAATTTGCTCCAATTTATCTATATAAAATAAACACTTTATTTATTATTTTATTGAAATAACACCTAAGCTTTAATTAATAATATACTTATCCAGTTCTTCTTGAGTCATAGCATTAACATCTTTAGTTGCATTAAACTCAGTTGAGAACTTGCCAAATTTAACACGAACTAATTCTTCATCTTTTCCTTTACTATATCTAGTCGCTAATCTACAAGCAAATACCAAGTCATCTTCTGTAGGATTATTACCTTCTGGTATTATAACCATTGCACCATTAAACTTAGAAGTAAAAAACATCATATCTTTATTATTTAATAATTGTTTTATTTGTTCTCCTTCTTCTCCAGTCCTTGATACTATTATTTTAGTCTTATTCTCACTTGCAAAATGTCGTCCATACTTTAACAAGTGTATATCCTTTTCTGTAACATCTTTTTTTGTATCTAAAATTTCTTTTAATCTAATAGAATAATTAGGTTCTGTTAATTTACATCCGCCTGCTGGAGATGGATAATCCTTTATGCCCCACTTCTCAGCCAATGCCATTTGAGGTTTTCTATTTCTTCCTGAATAATCCAATAATTTTTCTCTATCTACTAGTCCATCAATTTCCATTTGAGTTTCTTTTAAATTTTTCGCGCATAATGGCCTTAAAATTTTATCACTAAATCCAGATTGTTTTTTTACTACATCTAATGCAGATCTATTTTGTGACATAGGTCTTTGATTCAAAACTTCACCTGTAATAATAAAATCCGCATTAAATTTTTCAAGCAATTCACCTGAATATCTCATCATCATAGAATGACAATCTATACACGGATTCATATTTTTACCCCAACCATGCTTCGGATCTCTAACCATCTCAAAATGTTCCTTAGAGAAATCTATTACTTCTAATTGTATTCCTATTTGCTTTGTCATTCTTTTTGCATTTTCTTCGTTAAAAAAATATGATCTAAAACAAATTCCTATTACCTCTATACCTTGTTCTTTAATTAGTTTGGCTGCTAAAATACTATCTAATCCACCTGAAACCATAGCTAATGCTTTTGTCATCTTGTTCCTCCTAGTTAAATATACTCTTTAATATTTCCACTATTTTAAATTTTATTTGTATATCATTTTTGTTATTTTGCTTATCATTATCATCATTTTGTGTATCTAATTCCTCTGATTTATTTCCATCAGAATTTAATTTCATTTCTAAATTTAAGTTATTTTTTGTTGAATTTATTTTTTCTTCTGTTTTATCATACTCTACTTCTGCCTTAGACTCGTCCACAAAACATAATGGTGGAAACATTACACACCACCAATTTCTGCCTTGTCCATCTCCTATGATTATTCTAAATGCTTCATAATTACCTTGTGGTAAAGTTATATTCCCATAAGACTTATCCGGAAAATTTTCCCTAGATAGCTCAACTTGTATTCTATATTTATAATTATTATCCTTAATTACTTCTTCTGCAAGTTTTTTAACTTCTTGCATCCTATCTTTTATGATTTGCCTGGATTCATCTAACGATTGTGAATCATTTAAATAAGGATATAAATAATCTATAACTTTATTTTTAACCTTTAACTTTAAATTCTGGTCTTCTTCATTATCACTATTTGCAATAACGTGAAATCTTATTAATGAATCTTTCACATCATCATAATTAAGATTTCTAATTTTATCTTCATTCTCAGTATTTTTTCCTAATTCACTTAAATTACTTCCAATACTTTTACTAACATGCTCTTGGATGCTTGTACATCCTTGAAATATATTTATGCTAACACATATCAAAACTATAGAAAATATTTTTTTTACTTTCAAACATTTTTTCATAAACAAACCCCCTTGTAGTTGAATTATTACCACTTGGAGGTTTTTTATGCATTTACTTTAAATTAAATTGTTCTTGTTATAAATACATCTTTATATTTTATCTTCATATTATCATAGCATATTTGAGCTTTTAGCATATCATCAAAAAAAGCAAAAACAGTAGGCCCACTACCACTCATCATTGTACCAATAGCACCATTTACTTTGACTTCTTCTTTAATATTTGTAATAACCCTATGTTTTTTCAAAGTTACATTTTCCAATAAATTCTTCATATTATTTGCTACAAAGTAAATATCATCATTTTCCATTCTTTTTATTAATTCCTCTATCCTTGGATGGAAAATCACTTTTGATAAATCAAAATTTTTATAAACCTCTTTAGTTGATACTCCAAAAGGTGGTTTTATTAAAACTAAAATCTTATCTTTAAATTGTTTCAATTGGGTAATTTGTTCTCCAATGCCTTCACATAATGCTGTACCACCATTTATACAATACGGTACATCTGCTCCTAACTTTAATCCCAAAGCTTTTAATTCATCATCATCTGCATTTACGTTGAATATTTTGTTCATAAGTTTCAGAACACCAGCAGCATCAGTACTTCCACCAGCTAATCCAGCTGAAACTGGTATATTTTTAATTAATTTAATATCAACTCCATCATCAATAGAATAAGTTTCCTTAAATAACTTTGCTGCTTTGTATGCTAAATTCCTTTCATCTGTAGGAACATAGTGTTTATTGCAATTTAACTTTATGCCAACATTGATTTTCTCAATTTCAATTGTGTCATATAAATCTATAGTTTGCATTATCATTCTTAACAAATGATATCCATCATCTCTTTTTCCCACAACATCTAAGGCAATATTTATTTTTGCATAAGCCTTAATCTTCATTTTCGTATATCCTTTCCTTGCATTTTAACAATATTTTATCATAGGTGAAAAATCTTGTCTAATTTAAGTTAAGTTTCTACAAAAATATATTTGTTGTTCTCAATGTTGGACTTAATATTAAATTCAATATCAACTAATTTTGTTTTCTTCATAAACTTTTGCTTTTACTTCTATACAGTTTTATAACTTGCATTTAGAGTATCGCTTTGATTTATTTGTTCTTCTTTTATAAAATCTAAAAGCAAATCTAATTTTTCATAAAATACTACAATTATATCATCTTTATTACTTATATCTATAGCATATTTTAATGCCTCTACTTCATCTAAGCATATCTTTAAATTTGCATTTTTGTTAATCTTTAATATAGCTTTTTCTAACAATCCTGCAATCTCTCCAATTTTTCTGCCACGTCTGTCTTTATCTTCTTTTATCACTATTTTATCTAAATTATTTGCACATATTTCTCCAATTGCATATCCCACATCATTTTTTCTATCTCCAGGTATGCCAATTACACCAATTAAACCATTTTTCCCTTTTATCTTTTTTAACGAAGATATTACTGCCTTATACCCTTCAATATTATGAGCATAATCTAAAATAATTTTTCTATCACAATAATTGTACATATTAAATCTTCCATTATTATATTCATTATTTAACTTAAAATCCAAGAAGCCTTTTGAAATCATGCAATAATCAACTTTCAACCCTATTAACCCACCACATGCTGCCATTGCATTTTCAATATTGTATTCTAATTTTCCGTCGTAAGATATAGGTAATTTTTTAGTTGAAATAATTTGATATTTTTTATTTTTATTAATTACACAAATCATATTATTCTCAATAAATATTGCTATTTTACCATTAGCAATATTTTCTTGTATTAGTTGGTTTTCTTTAGATTTTGAAAAATAAATCTTTTCAGCTTCAAATCTATTAATTATCGTTTTACTATATTCATCATCAGCATTTATAACTACAAACCCATCTTTTTTTACAGCTTCTCCAACTAATGCCTTTGTGAAACTTAACTCTTCAATAGAATTAATTCCATCTAACCCTAAATGATCATTAGTTATATTTGTTATAATTGCTACATCTGAAAAATCATATGCTAGACCTTTTTTTATTAGTCCACCTCTAGCAGTTTCTAATACAGCCACATCTACATCTTTATTCATTAGTATTGTCTTTGCACTATTAAACCCTGAGTCATCGCCTTTATGTATACACTTATCATTTAAATATATACCATCAGTACATGTCATACCTACGGTATTTCCCATTTTTTTTAGTACATGACTTATTAATCTTGTAGTAGTGGTTTTCCCATTAGTTCCAGTAATAGATACTACAGGTATATTTTTAGGCTTTTCATCATAGAGCATTTCAAGTATTGCTTTTCCCACATTACGCTCTTTACCTTTTGAAGGATAATGATGCATTCTTATTCCAGGTGCGGCATTTATCTCCATTATAATTCCATTACTTTCTTTAATAGGGGTTTTTATATTTCTTGTACAAATATCAATTCCACATATATCTAATCCCAAAGTTTTAGCTGCATCTATACAACAATCTATATTTTCTTCGCAAATTTCGTCTGTACAATCTATTGCTATGCCACCAGTTGAAATATTGGCATTTTCTCTTAATAATATTTGTTCACCCTTTTGTGGTATATAATCTAAATTTAATTTCCGTTTTGAAAGGCATGCAATTAGTTCTGCGTCAATTTTTATTTTTGTTAATGCCTTTTCATGATCATCTCCTCTTAATGGATCTTCATTAAGAATATCAATTAGTTTTTTCAAGTTATCTGTTCCATTACCAATAACAAAGGGTGCAAGTCTTAAAGATACTGCCACTACTTTATAATTTACTACGCAAACTCGATAATCTTTCCCTTGAAAATATTTTTCAATAATAATGTCATTTTGATTTTTTCGTAAATTAATATATGATTCAACTAATTGTTTTTGATTTTTTATATTTAGTATTACTCCTTTACCCTTATTTCCATATTGAGGTTTTAATACTACTGGGTATCCTATTCTTTCGGCTTCCTGTAATAAACCAATTATGTTAAATACCTTATTTCCTTCTGCTACAGGAATATTTTGATTTTGAAGTAACTGTTTTGTTAAAAGCTTATCGCAAGAAATGTCCACACTTACGCATTTAGTTTTACTTCCTATAGAAGCTTCTATAACTCTACTCATTTTCCCATACCCTATTTGATATATGTTACTATCTCCAAGCTGCATAACTGGAAGACTATATTCTTTTGCTGCATCACAAATTGCTTTTGTAGTACAGCCCATTCTTTCATTTTGTAATATACCTTTTATGATATCTATTCTTCCTTTAAAATTTATAGCAAGTTGTTTAATTAAAGAATCTATTAAATCAACAGCTACATTAGCTACCTCACTTACAGTATTTTTATATTCATATTGTGCAATAATATAGTATCTATCACCTGAAACTTCTCTTGCTTTCCCATAAGAAACATCTATTCCTAAATTATTTTGTATTGCTATCATTATATGTTCACAAATATGTGCTAAATAAGTTCCTTCTTGAAGTCTTTTTACAAAGCCTCCTTCTTCGTCTATCCCACATCTATGTTTTTTCAATTCAGGTATCATATTAACAAGATTGAAATTAAAATTAGGTATTTCTTTACTAGGTATCTCAGAATATCCTTCTAAATCAACATCAATTTTTATGCACTTTTTATGAGAATAAATATTTTGTCCTTCATATATTCTCTTTTGTATTATCTTCATGATTAAATTTTTCCTCCTCAAAAGGTGACTTTTTTATAAGATTAAATTTATTTCCATCAGTTAATATATGCAATTTCACATTATGCATACTTAAAATATCCTCTGAACGTAATTCTGAAACATTCGTATATGTTATTGCGCTTCCATCAATAAAATAAACTGCGCCTTCTCCTATTACTTCTATTACTCCAGATTTATTAACTACGATTCCAGTATTTTCATCTATTCCTATTCCTAAAATTTCTGGGTTTTGTGCAATTCCTGTTAATAATCTTCCAATCCTTCCTCTTTGAGCAAAATGTTGATCAATTATAACATCTTTAATTAGACCTAATCCTGGAGACATTTTTAATGTACATTTTCTTGGTGACTCTTCATCTTTTCCTTGAACTATCATCGTATCACTCATTACAGATGCTCCAGCAGAAGTTCCTACAATAAAGGTACCTTTATCACATGCTTCTTTTAAAGCATTATAAATTGAAGTTCCACCAATCAAACTTGTTATTCTTAACTGATCTCCACCAGTAAAAAATATTAGTGATGCTTCTTTTATCAGTTCAACATTTGATTCTTCAAATGCATCAATTCGCTCGCTAATATCTAATATTTTTATATTTTTCACTTTAAGTGATCCAAAAACTTCTTTATACTTAGTCGCTGCTTCTTTAGGATATTCAGTCGCAATGGTTGCAATTAATAATATATCTTTATCTTTGTCAATTGAATTACATACTCTCTTTAAAATCTCTTTTTTGCCTTCCTTGTCTTCAGCTCCTCCTATTATTATTAAATTACCACTTAAAATATCTTTCAAATATTATCACCTCATATCGTGTATTAAATATTCTTTCCACCATATTAAATAATTATTCAAAAAAAAATCGCATAAAAAGAGAGATCCTCAAAACAATTTAAAATCATTTCGAGGTATCTCATTAAATGCAAACTTTATATACTTTCTTAAAATACTGCTCTTCCTGGAATTATTAATTTTTGTCCAACTTCAATATGTTCTGAATCTTCAACCTTATTTATTTTAGTTAAATCGTAAACTGTTGTATTATACTTTTTAGCTAAATCCCATAAAGTATCCCCATTTCCTACAACATAAATAGTTATACTTGCCTTTTTTTCTGGCATATCTCCCTCTTCTTCAACTATATCTGAAATGAACTCTTTATTCATTTCATACAGAACCTTTCCTGATAATATTATGGTTGCTTTAATTGCTATACTATTTCCTTCTATTGATGCATCTATGCTTTCCAAATTTCCTTTAACTATAGATTTCATATTTTCATCAGCACCAAAAATATCAATCATAGCTGAGAACGGTATTTCAGCTTTAACATTTGCTAAGTACTTTTCATCATCAGTTGTTTTATATAACACATCTGCTTTAACGATTCCCTCTATAGCGACTCTGTCTTTCATAACTTGCTTATCAGTTAATATTATAGCCGCATTAGCACATATAATATGGTCAGGTCTAAAATCCTTCTCTTTTAGTTGAATATTATGCTTAACAATTGATTCAGAACTGTTTGCTCCATGAAGAATACCGACTTCATGTTCATCTTTTCTGAGCCCAATTAAGCATTTATTAGAATATGCATCTTTAATCATATCTATATTTTCTTTTGAGAATACTTTAACATTTGCTTTAACTATAAATTCATCATTTATAATTCTTACTTCCCCTAGATCATCTTCTTCTAACAGTAAATCATTATTTGATATTTCATAACAAACTGTTGGAATCATATCTGATGTAACGCCCTTAACTTCTTCCTCTTTTGATAAATAAATATCTTCTTCTAAAGGAATTATGTCTTTAGAATCATCTCCCTTATATAAAACATTTAATTTACAGTAACAACCAAGATAAATTTTATCATCCGCTATTTTTACTTCCTTTTTGTGCAATTGCAATGAACATTTTAAAATTTTATTTATTTGTGGTTTGTCCATTCCAACTCTAATCATACATTTTCCCATCATTTCAACATCTTCATTAGCACTAATTTTATTTATTGTTTCTGTCTTCTTTAAGACTTCTACCTCGTCACTACCTTCAATGCCTTTTACAAATTCAAAATCATTACTCTTGTAAAGTTCCCAATCTATAGTAATTATGCCCTGAATTGATATTTTCCTTTCATTCATTATATTAGCTTCAATATGTTCAACATTACATTGTGCCTCACAAATAACTTTATATTCCCCTTGATTCAAATCAATATTATTTGTAAAGTTTTGATTGTAGTTAACTGAATTTGCAACAAGACCATCTTCTCTAGCCAAATATATTACTGTATATTCAACTTTTCCTTCTAATACTATTTTATCCCCAATTATCTCTTTATTAATTATCATCGGTCTAGCTTCAACAGTTAATATTTCTTGTACATCAGGATGAGTATCGGGGATTAGATATTCTTCTTTTAATACTGTATTAGAATTGCTATCCCTAAGTAATTGTTCAAATTGTACATTTTCTTTTATAATATCTATATGTGCCATATTCCATACCTCCATAAAATTCCTATTACTCATATATATACTTATAGCCGGAACTTTATGATAGATATATTTCTATTCTAATATTAATTTTCAGCAAAAATTCTATTAAATTCGCCTAATAATATGTTTTTTTTAATTTTTTAATTTTTTCTTATTGACATATATTATTTTTTGTCGTATTATAGTAATTGGTTATTGACCATATAACCTCTCATAAATTCTCAATACCCTTTTATACCATAGTTGAAAGATGGAAACCCACCATCTTTCTTTTTTTATTTATAACAATGTAGATAATTTAATTTTCTTGTCCTATTTTATTCTACAATTTTGAATGCTCAGTTATTAATAAGAGTCTTGTAGATTTTCTAGAAATCATCATAACCTTAAATTCACTTGAAATTTTCAATATTAATTTAAATATTACATCATAATCATAATATATTATCATTTATTAACTAAAAAAAACTTCGATTAAATCGAAGTTTATATTATAGTTGGAAATACCAATTGTACAGTCTTTGTCAATACATCTGAATAGCTATATGTCACAGTCCTTTGGGTGTCATTTTTTAATCTGATAACAAAAATACTTGGGTATACACTTTCAATGATGCCATCATTAACTAAAATCTTTTTCCTTCCACCATTAGCTTTTAAAGTGACTTTTTGACCTACATGTCTCTCTATGTCATTTTTAATGGAAGCAATAGTTTTAACCTTTTCCATATAAACACCCTCTTTCTCACTAAATTGTATCTCAAATTGTTAAATTTGTCAAGCAAAACATTTATTTTATCATTTATATCCCTATCTTGTCAATGTAAACATTTTTCCAAATGTATATTTTTTTAAGGTATTTCGTCTTATTATCTGTATTTTTCTAATTATTATTCCAATTAACATTAATTTTATTTTTTAAACTTCATAAGTTGAATATTATCCTGTTATTTATTAACCACTTCTTAGTTCTTAGAGCACTATCCCCTAGTATTTTTTACTATTTTAACAAGTGATAGCATAGGAGCTTCTACAATTGCTCCAACTACAATGCAAGTTACTACAAATAAAGCTACATATTTTTCAAATACTCAAAGCCCCTCGCTTTTATTTAGGATATTCTCTGACATATTCTACCTTACCACTTATTAAAATTTTATACTTTAGATATTTTCATCTTTAGAATATGAAAAATGCTTTCTACCCCAATACAATGCTACATTTACTAATCCTATCATTACAGGCACCTCAATTAGTGGTCCTATTACGGCTGTGAACGCTTCTTGTGATTCAATACCAAAAACTCCTACAGCTACTGCAATAGCAAGTTCGAAGTTATTGCTTGAAGCAATCATAGATATTGAAACTGTTTTTTTATAATTAAATCCCATTTTATAACAAATGAAAAACATAATCGAAAATACAATAAGAAAATATAAAACCATTGGAATTGCTATACGTACAACATCCATTGGAATTGCTACAATATAACTACCTTTTAATGAGAACATTAAAATAATAGTAAATAGTAATGCAATTAGTGCAAGAGGACTAATTTTAGGAACAAAAACTTCCTTATACCATGTCTCGCCTTTTTTCTTTTCGAGTATTACTCTTGTAAGAATTCCTGCAATAAAAGGAATTCCTAAGTACGTTGCTACAGATGACGCAACTTCTTTCATGGACACACTTACTTCTGCCCCATTTAATCCTATTAAGTTTGGCAGAATAGTTACAAATAGATACATATATACTGAGTAAAAGAATACTTGAAAAAGTGCATTAATTGCAATTACTACTGCAGCAAATTCACCATCGCCACCAGCTAAGCTATTCCACATAACTACCATAGCTACGCAAGTTGATATACCAATAATTATTAATCCAACCATATAATGAGGATAATCTCTTAAAAATATAACTGATAGTACAAACATGCATATTGGTCCAACAAACCAACTTGCTATAATAGATGTAATTATAGCTTTTTTATTTTTGAAAACTTTTCCTAACTTCTTATAATCTACTTTTGCAAAAGGTGGGTACATCATAACAATAAGACCAATTGCTAAAGGAATTGATGTTGTACCTATTGAGATTTTTGATAAGGTCGCCGATAATTGTGGGAATAAATAACCTATACCTACTCCAATTGCCATTGCCGCAAATATCCATAATGTTAAAAACCTATCAAGGAAAGAGAGTTTAGATGTAGTATTATTAGACATTGTTAATTCCTCCTTGTATTTATCAATTAAAAATTGCTTTAGCTATTTTTTTGTTGAACTATAAAATTTGTGTCCTCCCGAAAGGTTATACACCTTTTTATATCCATGATTTATAAAGATATTTTGTGCTGCATTACCCGTAACCCCTTTATTACAATAAGTTACGACTATTGAATCCTTATCTAAAGTTTCCATAGCATCTCTTAAGTTTTTATGAGGTATATTTACTGCATTATCTACATGAGCTTCATCATATTGTTTACTTACTCTTGCATCTACTACTTGAACTTTTTCACCACTATCCACAAGTTTCTTAAGTTCTTTTGATGTTATAATTGGTCTATTGTTATTTAATGCATTATCCAATATCATCCCTGTATAATGAATTGGATCTTTAGTAGTTGAAAATGGTGGTGCATATGCAAGATCTAAGTGAAATAATTCATCCACCTTTGCTTTATAAGTTATTAGTGTAGCGAACACATCTATTCTTTTATCTACGCCTTCATAACCTATTATTTGAACTCCTAATATTCTTTCAGTATTCTTATCCGCAATAGCCTTTATGACCATTTCTTTGCCATGAAAATATGCTGGCTTATCTGGCTTTATATTATGAACTATTTGAATTTCATACCCTTCTTCTATTGCTTCTTTTTCAGATAGTCCTGTATTTGCAATAGTAATATCAAATAATTTAAATATTCCTGTGCTTAGATTTCCTCTATACTCAAGATTTCCGCCTGTTATATTATCGCCAGCAATTCTGCCAGTTTTATTAGCAGTAGAACCTAATGGTCTATATACTGGCTTTCCTGTTATGGTAGAAAAAGTTTCTATACAATCTCCACAAGCATAAATATCTGGTATATTTGTTTCCATCTTGCGGTTAACTTTAATTGCTTTATTCACACCTGTTTCAATACCTGCTTCTCTAGCCAAATCTGTATTAGGTCTAACTCCTGTTGCCATAATTACCATATCACTTTTAAGTACAGTATTATCATTTAATGTTACACTTTCAGCATCTATATTGGTAATAGTTGAATTCTTAATAATATTTATTTTCTTTTTAATAAGTGCATTTTCTAAAAATAACGCCATATCTGCATCAAGATTTGGAGTTATTTTATTTTGCATTTCAACTATAGTTACATTTACTCCATCACCCATTAAATTTTCTAACATTTCAAATCCAATAAATCCTGTTCCTGCAATTACTGCATGTTTTGGTTTTTTATTATCTATAAAATTTCTTATATTTCTTGCACTTTGAACATTTCTTAAGAAGAATACATTGTTATTATCTATACCTTCTATTGGTGGAATAAATGGTGAAGCTCCAGTTGCCACAATTAATTTATCATATTTATCTTTAAAGATTTCATTTGTATTAAGATTCTTAACCTCTACTTCTTTTAAATCTGGATTTATATTTAATACTTCATATCCTGTAAATACATCAATATTATATTTTTTCTTAAAAAATGCAGAATCTCTAGGAGTTAATTCTCCGATATCTTCTATTTCTTTCCCTATATAATAAGGCAACCCACATCCTGAGTACGATATGTCTCTGTCTTTTTCATAAATTACAATCTCTGCATTATCATTGTTTCTTCTTGCCTTCGCAGCTGCTGATGTTCCCGCTGCCACTGCTCCTATAACTATTAATCTCATCTTTTCATCCTCCTTGTTTTTTTTAATGAAACACACTATTCACATGCGTTCGTAGGTGTAATTGATTCACACAAAATACAAGATTTTGGTTCACTGCTTATAAGATAATTATAATATCTAAATATCAATCTATTTATGAATTTACTTAACCTTAACAAATTGTAATCTAACATTTAACTACGTTTTATTATTATCATCATATTTATCCTAATATAGGTTGTTAAATAATTGATTTTACCCTATTCAACAACCTATAATAATTAAATTAGCTCAATTAACTTTTCACCCTTAACTTCATCAGCTTTCCATTCAATAACAGCAAAATTCCCATTTGAAATTTCGCAAACTTTATTAATCCATTGAATTTCATTACTTGCCTTTGCCTTTAAAATTTCATTAGTTGTATTAGTAGCATAAAGACTCGAATTTATAATCCACCATTTGCTGTGAATCTTTGCTCTATCTAAATCCTTTTGAAGTCTCATAGCTTCATAAACTGGAGTTGTCTCCGCTAAAGTTACTATAATAACCTCTGTTTCTTTTTCATTTCTTAATGTAGGTAATAACTTTATAACTGATTCAGGTATATCTCCTTCTGATCTAGAAATTTCTTTATTATAGCTTTCAGTTGAATCTAAAAGTAATAAAGTATGACCTGTAGGAGCTGTATCTATTACTACCACTTCATTTTCTGATTTTTCAACGATTTCTGCAAAAGCTCTAAATACTGCTATTTCTTGAGTACAAGGTGATCTTAAATCTTCTTCAATATACTCAATATCTTCATCAGTCATATTATTTTCTCTTGCTTTACCTAATACTTCTTGCCTATATTTTTCAAGTTCTTCTTTTTCATCAATATTGCTTAAAGAAATTCCATAACTTTCATCTAATACAAACTTTAAATGACCTGCTGGATCAGTAGTTGTTAAATGAACCTTCTTACCTTTTTTAGATAAACCTAATGCTATTGCAGCCGCTATAGTTGTTTTACCAACTCCACCTTTACCCATAGTAAATATAACTTTTTTATTACTATTATAAAGATCTTCTATAACATTTTTTAGTTTTGGTACTGAAGTCATGTTTAAAGTATCATTACTAACCTTAATATGGTTTTCTTTTAGTAAAGCTCTTACATTTTCAAGTCCTGTTATATTATAAGGTCTTAAAGGAATTTCAAAAATCTCAATATTTTTAAGTTTAGCTGGCATATTTTCTAAAGCTTTTTGTTGCTTTTCATAAATAGCAGTTGATAGCTCATCATCATGATTTTGAAGTACACCATTTACAACTAATATTTGATTTTTTACTCCTATTTCTTGAAGTTCATTTGAAGCTCTTTCTGCTTCTTTTAGTGGAGAAATCTCAGGGCGAGATACAAGTACAAGTATCGTCTTATCTTTATCAGCTAAAGTATTTACTGCATTTTTATAGATTTCTTTCTTATCTTCAAGACCAGCAAGTTGACCAAGGCATGATGCTCCATGAGTACTTTTATCAATAAAATTACTCCAAGCAGAAGGTAGCTGTAACATTCTTAAAGTATGACCTGTTGGTGCTGTATCAAAGATGATATGATCATATTCATTAAACACTTTTTCATCAGTTATCATTGATGAAAATTCATTAAATGCTGCAATTTCTACAGTACATGACCCTGATAATTGTTCTTCCATATTCTTTAAGACTACTTCTGGCAATTTTCCTCTATATGGACCAATAACACTTTCTCTATATTCAGCTGCTGCAGCTTCTGGTTCAAAATTTGCAACTACTAAACTGGGAACTTCTTTGATTTGAACCCCTTTGTTATTTAATTCAGTACCAAATACATCTTGAAGGTTTGAAGCTGGATCGGTACTTACAAGCATAATCTTCTTTCCTTCATCAGCTAAAGATAAAGCAACTGCACATGCTGCTGAAGTCTTACCAACTCCACCCTTGCCCGTAAAAAATAGGTACTTAGTTAAGTTCAGTTCTTTTATATCAAATGCTTTAAACATAATTCTCCTTCCCTTCTACTTAAAAATAATCACTTTCTCCTATAAATCAAAACTCTCTTCTAACAACATCCACCTTTACATCCACAACCATTATCAGATTTCTTTATATTAGATTGCTTTATATTATTCTTTTTTATATTAACTGCTAAATAGCTTGTTGGTATTTCTAATAAACTACAAAACTCTTCATTAGTTGGATAGTTACCTTCTTTAACTACAATTCCATCTACCATAGTTACAGGTAATGTATCTACTCCTTTAGTATTTAATATTGCATTTATTTCTTTATTATCAATAAAAGCTTGAGGATTACTTGTAAGATTATATCTTTCAACTAATACGCCCTTATTCTTCAATGTGTTTAAAACAGTTGAAACTCTTAATAATTCCTTATTTACAGATGGACCACAAACACCAGTTGAACAGCACATAGCTGGATCAAATATTATCATTTTTTTCATTTTACATTCACTCCTTATGATATCTCGTTAAGCATATTTTAAATGAAACACACTACTCACATGCGTTCATAAGTGTAAGCGATTCACGCAAAATACAAGATTTTGGTTCTCTGCTTAAACGGATTGTTTTTATTTACAAATACATTTTGATTTATCCTTACAAATACATTCTTCTGTTTCTGTTATAAGATTCATTAAAAATAAACTTAGCTTATTACAATTTTTAACATTTAAATAATAATAACTCCAAAGTCCTTCCTTTCTAACCTCTACAAGTCCAGACTCAATTAATACTTTCATATGATGCGAAAGTGTTGGTTGAGTAAAGTCAAAATGTTCTAGAATATCACATGCACACTTTTCACCACAAGACAATATATCAATTATTTTTAGTCTACTAGGATCAGATAGTGATTTAATAATTTTCGCATTTTCTTCATAATTCATCTTCATTCAGAACCTCTCTATATAGACATCTATCTATATACAGTATAGAATATTATCTATCTATTGTCAATAATATTTGTATTTTAAAACAGTTTTTGTTATCACTAGATATATATCTGTCTATATATATACTTATTTTATGCAAAAATTTAATTATTGCCACAAAATAGTATTATGAAAACATTCTAATAAGTATACATCATTTTTTAATTATCTAAAACAAAAGCAAACTACTAAATAACTAAGTAGTTTGCTTTCGTACCCATATAAAAAAATTAATGCCCTTTGAGTTTACGAACATGACTTATATAATTAATCCATTTTCATCTTTTGAATTAAATTAATGATTTCAATTTTGTAATTGCTCTATCATACACTTCAAAGAAAACAACATCCTTAGTTATAAGCATTATTCCTAAATATAATAATCCACAGGCAACCATATCTAATCCACAAGAAATAATCATACTATGCACAAAATTATTTATTGCAAATGTTATTGGAATAAATAACAATGAGTAATAAAAATACTTCATATTTTCAAAAGAAAATAAATGTATATCTAATTTTATTTGTTTTTTAACAACTCTATACTCTAATATTATTACGATTATATTTGAAATCATAGTTGCTATAATTGAATTTGTTACTGTAAACATATTAGTAATTAAAAGTAATGCATTTAATACTACATTGCATACTCCACCCATGAAAAATATCTTAACATCTTCTCTTTCTTTTCCATGAAGATATATTATTTGATTTGAAATAATTCCTTGAATTCCAACTGTCAACATATATACTGAAAATCCCATCATTAAAGGATACCACGGAACATAATCCTCTTTAAATATCCACATAACTTGTTTGGATACGCATAACAATCCTATGGATGCAGGAAATAAAAACAGAAAATATATTTTAACCACTTTATTTAATAATGTACGATACTTTTCTTTAGCGTTATTTCCTAGGCTATTAGAAAGTCTTGGCATTGTAACTTGAATGATTGTAAGCATTAAGGCATTAATTATAAGCATCGCTTTTTGCGCTATTCCATAAGATGCAAGGTCCATATATGAACTATATTCATCAATCATGAATCTATCAAGATAAGTATATAAAAATGCTGTATTAGAAAGTATTACAACAAAAAACATAGGCTTTATGTATTGAATAATCTTAAGATTACAAAAATCAAACTTTATTCTTTTTTTAATATACAAAAAGCTTAGCAAGTTATTTATAAGATTTACTACTACACCTACATATAAATAAAATAAATAGTCCTCTTGTCCTCTTATAACACATAAAATTATTACTGAAGATATTATTTTAACTATCATAGTCTTAATTGCTATAAAATCATAATTTTCTAAAGCTTCATTAACCCACTCTACATAAAAGAGGTTAAGCACTATATTAAATCCTATAATTAAGCATGTATAAAAAGCCGGATCATTTTTATGAAACTTAAATAGAAAAATCATATATGCAATTGATACTATAATTGTTGCGAATGTAGTTATTAAAAAAAGACTCGTAAATGTTTGTCTAAGTTTCTTTTTATCCTCTCTAACTTTACTTATTTCTCTTAGTCCATATTGATAAACTCCAAAACTTGCAAAAGCCAAAAGTACTGTATTAAAGTTCTCAGCTTTTGTTATGTAAGAATAAGATATTGTATCTACAGAATTAGTTACAACTGGAACCACTATTATTGGTAAAATTATATTACATAGATTTAGTATTGCTTTAAAAACTGCATTTCTTGAAATAGATTTAGACATTACTTGCCTCCTATAATCCACCATGGATTATTTTTCCTATACAGATTATACCTTTCCTTATTATCATGGTCAAATTTATGTAATCTCAATGCACAAAAAAGGTAGCCCAATTTGCCTACCTATATATCTTCATTTTTATTTATAAAAATTCAAACTATACATATATGTTATATTTTTTTTGAAATATAGTTCCATGCAAAAAATTTAAACGAGAGAAAAATCCCTTATTTAATAAATACTCTTTCTTTTTTCAGAAAATATATTGTATTCTGACAATTCCGATGTTATAATAAATACAAGAAGAAAGAAATTTCTTCTAGCAATCCTAACCCTGTAAAATCAATATAAAAATTAGTATTTAATTTTCACAGCCAATGTTAATTAGGTATTACGAATTATCAACTAAGGTGTTTTATTAGTAATAAACAAAGCAAATTATGACGCAAGTTGACACTACTACATTCAAGTCATTCAAAGATTTGATTTGTACTAAACAAGTTGAATTAAGTTGCAAGTTGAAATTACTAAACACATGTCTAAGTTATTTGAACAAAGTATATCTAAAGAATGTTAGCTAAAATAATTAAAATTTTACCTTAACCAATTTAAATTATTAAGATGTATCTGATACGTTACAAAATAATTGTACTGTATTAGACAAAGAATCTTACAGAAAGGGTGATGAGAATTCAAATAGGACCATTTCACTTTAGAAAAGGGTTAGGATTTGCTTAACCACCAATTAGTTGATATGTTTTAACTAATTGGTGGTTTTTATTTGTTTTACTTTATATTTATTAATTCTTTAATTTGTTCTTCTATTTTTAGCTCAAAAGTTATTGCAAATCTAGTTACTACTGTACTCTTATATTCCTCCATTAACTATACTAAGAATTCATTTTCAAAACTTATATCGTTTATTGGTTTCCCAAAATAATAACCTTGAAATATATCACAGTTTAAATCCTTTAAGCATTCTATTTGATCCATTTTTTCAACACCTTCTGCGACAATCTCATAACCAAAATTTTAATCCACTTCCCTCTTAACCCGCATTTTTCATTATAAAAGTTCTTATTTGTGCTATCGCACTTTTTTTATATGTGCATATTCTGAAGAATATATATGGTTTATAATATTACCATACAAGAATATTGGCCTTCTCAAGCTTCTCTATTAAATATAAAGAGATTTAGGATATCCTTCCCTATACTTTCCCCTAGTCTGCAAGCCTCCAACTCCTTTTATCCCCGTTATTGTATTTTCAATTACATCAGTGATTGAAACCACCTTGTCTATTCTAGTGTAAGCAATCTTCTCACATACAAACACCGGGTCTAAACAGTGAATAAGAACTCTATTAGGTGAGGATGCGAAGTTAGCACCAACATCTAATATTCTTTCATAGCAACTTTGACATGCTCCTGCAAATATAACTAATTCATCGTAGCTTGAATTATAATTTCTTAAATTTTTAACTGATTCTAAATAATAACTTGAATTTCTATAATTATCTAAGTTCAAATAGTCTTTTGGGTCTTTAATCACACTGTCATGTCCTGTTAAAACTACTATATCTGGTTTTATTTCTTTAACTAAATCTACTATTACCCCGGGTTGATCTTTTTCTGGTATTGCTCTGCCAACTGCATCTAATGATAATTGTTTATATACCTTTAAACAAGTTTCCATGTACTCACTATCTCCATCTACATGGAGTATTCTTCCTGGTCTCCCAAATACCAATTCATTTTTAGCTTTTATCTTTGGAGCCTTTTCAACTTTATCTCTAAGATCACCTCGTAGTACCATAACTTTTTTTATAGCTTCATTTACTCTTGTATTCAAGATTCTGTCTTGAGATCCACTATTTTCTTCAGCCATATCAAGGTCTTCTTTATCAGCATCAGCTATTATCCTTATATTAATTCCCTTTAAAATAATATTTTCTTTTCCATTCTTTTCTTTAATGTCAATTATTTTAAAAGTAACATCTTTATTATAAGATTTCCTTACAACTACATCTCCAATTTTCATTACTTTCTCCTACCTGTATTATTTCATAATCTATAATATGGTAAAAATTATCAAAGGTTTCTTCTTAATTTTTCATATCTACAACAAAGAGCTGTCCAAAAATAATATTTCAATTATTTTCAAGCAGCTCTTCCTTCTAAGTTATATTCATTAAATCTTATATTCATCCAACTCTTCTTTGTAATTTACACTTATTAAATCTTATATTCATTCTTAAACTTGTCTAAAAAGTTTAAATACTTCTCTTGCTCATTTATTATAGAATCTAATTTACTTGCAAATGTATTTTGTCCCCAATTTACTTCATTGTAATAATATCTATTAGCAAGTCTCCAATATCTTTGTGGAAATTGAAGATATGCATACAGCACTTTATATTCTTCAGGTCTTAAGGTCGAAACTGAATTATATGACTCTATAATAGCAATGGCAAATTCTAAATTCCATTCAACTCTCTTTAAAACTTTTATCATAAAATTGCTTATATCAAAAGTTCTAACTTCTCGTTTACAATAATCAAAATCAATAACATGTATGTCCATATTATCACCTAAAATTATATTGTGATAAGTAAAATCATGATGACAAAAGCTTTTTTCATTTTCTGCTAGCATGCATAGTTCGTAATAATCCGATTCTTTTA
>Ga0302162_10000076_pt1 | contig 30688 bp, 36 predicted proteins | sample I_Fen_E2_2_FD_193501 | JGI IMG/M metagenome (GOLD analysis project Ga0302162, IMG submission 193501) | Peat permafrost microbial communities from Stordalen Mire near Abisko, Sweden - I_Fen_E2_2 | ecosystem: Environmental > Terrestrial > Soil > Wetlands > Permafrost | place: Sweden: Abisko...
TTATCTTAATTCCAATGAAAGGTACTAACACTCCTCCAAGACCATATATACTTAAATTCCTCTTTAGTATTTTTTCTGGTTTCATAGGGACATACTTAACACCCTTTAGAGCTATTGGAATTAAAAGTGGAATTATTATTGCATTAAATATTAATGCTGATATTATGGCTGATTTTGAGCTAGATAATCTCATAACATTTAATATTTGCATCTCTGGAATTGCTATCATAAACATAGCAGGTATTATAGCGAAATATTTAGCTACATCATTTGCAATTGAAAATGTTGTAAGGGCTCCTCTAGTTATTAAAAGTTGTTTTCCTATTCCAACTACATCTAATATCTTAGTTGGATCAGAATCTAAATCAACCATATTCGCTGCTTCCTTTGCTGCTATAGTTCCTGAATTCATTGCAATTCCAACATTTGCTTGTGCAAGTGCTGGCGCATCATTAGTTCCATCACCAGTCATTGCAACAATTTTCCCCATTTCTTGTTCTTTCTTAATTGCTTCAATCTTATCTTCTGGCGTACATTCAGCTATATATTCATCTACTCCAGCTTCTTTGGCAATTGTAGCTGCTGTTAATGGATTATCCCCTGTGCACATTATAGTTTTTATTCCCATTTCTCTAAGTTTTACAAATCTTTCTGTAAGTCCTGGTTTTACTGTATCTTTTAAATAAATTACTCCATAAATTTTATCGTCTTTAGCTACAACTAGTGGAGTTCCACCTAGTTTAGATATGCTATCCACTTTGTCTTTTAAATCTTTAGGAATATCACCACCATTATTTTTGACAAATTCCATAATTGCTGAAGTAGCACCTTTTCTAATCTTCTCTCCATTTTTAAGATTCACTCCACTACTTTTTGTTTGAGCTGTAAATTCTATAAATTCATCTTGTATATATTCTTTTTCATCTATTTGAAATCCTAGCTTTTGTCCAAGTTCTACTGTTGATTTTCCCTCTGGAGTTGTATCTTTAATAGAAGTTATAAGGGAATATTTTATCATTTCATCTTTTGCTACTCCTTCAACGGGTATAAAATCAGCTGCGAGTCTATTACCAAATGTAATAGTGCCAGTCTTATCTAATATCATTACATCAACATCACCGCAAGCCTCTACTGCTTTACCGCTCATTGCTATAACATTAAATCTTGTAACTCTATCCATACCTGCTATTCCTATTGAAGATAATAATCCTCCTATAGTAGTAGGTATTAAGCAAACCAATAATGCAACTAAAGTTGAAACTTCAAGTTTTACTCCTACAAAACTTGCTATTGGATACAATGATATAATTACTACTAAAAATATTACTGTAAGGGCTATAAGTAAGGTTGAAAGTGCTATTTCATTTGGAGTTTTCTTCCTTGAAGCACCTTCAACAAGGGAAATCATCTTATCTAAAAATGACTCTCCTGGTTCTGATGTGATTTCTACTTTAATCCAATCTGATACTACTGTAGTACCTCCTGTAACACATGAAAAATCTCCACCTGTTTCTTTAATAACTGGTGCTGATTCACCAGTTATTGCTGATTCATTAACTGATGCGAGTCCTTCAATAACTTCGCCATCATTAGGTATCATGTCCCCTGCTTCAACTAAAACTATACTTCCCTTTCTAAGTTCAGATGCATTTACTATAGTATAGCCTCCATCTGAATTTAAAAGCTTTGCCTTTGTATCCTTTTTAGTTGACTTCAAAGTATCAGCTTGCGCTTTACCTCTACCCTCTGCAATAGCTTCTGCAAAATTAGCAAACACTATTGTTGCAAATAGAATTACTGTAACTATACCATTATATATTCTTCCATCTTCCCCTACTATTTGAGGGAATAATGTTAAAATCGCTGTAATTATCATACCTATATACGCTACAAACATTACTGGATTCTTAATCATATCCTTTGGATTTAACTTTTTAAAAGAATCTCTTATAGCACTTTTAAGCATTTTATTTGTAATAAAACTCTTTTTATCGCTTTTCATTTTTTTACTCCTCCAATTAACCTATTGTCAAAAATTCTGCACCAGGTCCAAGTACTAGTGCTGGTAAAAATGTTAATGCTCCAATTACTAGAATTACTGCTATTAACACCCCTACAAATAAAGACGTATCTGTTCTAAATGATACTGCTCCTTCGGCTACTAATCTCTTCTCTTTCATTGATCCTGCTAAAGCTAATAATAATATCATAGAAACATATCTACCTAAAAACATTACTATGCCTGTTGATACATTCCAAAATACTGTTGTATCTTTTAACCCTTCAAATCCCGAACCATTGTTTGCTGCAGAAGTAGTAAATTGGTATAGGACCTGTGATAATCCATGATATCCACTTAAGGATGCTTGTCCTGTTGCTGCTGCTAGTGCTGTTGGAAGTAGTATTAATATTGGATGAATTAAAATTACAGCTGCCATAAGTTTCATTTCTTTGCCTTCTATTTTTCTTCTCAAAAATTCTGGAGTTCTACCTACCATGAGTCCACAAATGAATACCGCTAACATTGCATATATAATTAAGTTCATAAAGCCTACACCTTTTCCACCAAAAACCACATTAAGCATCATGTTCCACATGGTAATTGCTCCACCTATTGGTGTTAAGGAATCATGCATATTGTTTACTGATCCTGTTGTAAATGCAGTAGTAACAACCGAAAATAAAGATGAATCAAACATTCCAAATCGTACTTCTTTACCTTCCATGTTTCCTAAAATATTAGTTATCCCAATGTTATTCATAACAGGGTTACCTAACGCTTCAAAATGATACATTATTGGAATAACTGCTAAAAACAAAATTAATGCTGCTGAAAACAATGCGACTCCATTCTTTTTGTTTTTCGCTGCTTTTCCAAATACATAAAAGTATGCCCCTGGTGTAAACATCATTAATAATATTTCTAATATATTAGTAAATGGGGTTGGATTTTCAAATGGATGTGCTGAATTAGCCCCAAAGAATCCACCACCATTTGTTCCTAAATGTTTAATACTTTCTAAGGCTGCAACTGGTCCATAAGCTAATGTTTGTGTACCTCCTTCTAAGGTTTGTACAACTTTATGAGATTGCAAAGTTTGTGGTACTCCCTGCCATATCATAATTATTGATACAAATATTGATATTGGTAACAATAATCTTGTAATTATTCTTATTAAATCCTTATAGAAATTGCCTAACTCGTGTCCTGTAATTCCTTTAATAAATGCACCACTTGCAGCAAATCCTGTTGCAGCAGATGTGAACATCATAAATATAATCACGATCATTTGAGAAATATTAGTTAGATTTAATTCTCCTGTGTAGTCTTGTAAATTGGTGTTAGTCATAAAGCTTATAGCTGTATTAAATGCTGTATGCCAATTCATGTTAAGGTCAGGATTTGTTGCCCCTACTATAAATTGTTGCATCATAAGTAATATAAAAATTACAACTATCATTATAATATTAGTTGTAAGTAACGCCCTTATATACTCTTTCCAATTCATTTCCTTATCTTCTATTCCTACTACCTTATATATAACATTATCCACTTTGTCCATAACTGGATCTACAAATGACTTTGTTTTAAATAAAATACTGTACATGTATTTACCAACATAAATTGATATTGATACAAATAATCCTATGATTATAACTAAAGATAGCCATTTCATGTAATCACCCCTAAAATTAAAATTTAACCACGCACTGAATTATACTTCCCTTGCTCTAGTTAAACAACGCGATTTTTTTGAATTATTTGTCGTTTTCCGTAATATCAGCTGATTACAGTAATGTTTATATGGGTTTTTCATTTATTTAAACTGTATATCTTTGTTATTCAATGACTATTAAAATTTAATATCATATATAATTCAGTGGACACATTTTCATAACTGCATCAACTTTCAGTTCTTCTATTAATTCTCTAAAGCCTTTTTATCATCTTTTATATCGATTCCTCCAATTAAATTTTCATTTTTTATGTATCTATATAAGTTGTGATTAATCCTTTATATTGAATTCTAAAATTGTAATCAATACCTAAATATACATGGTTATTGAGATAAAATGTATTATGAATTCATTAGTGCAACTTATATAATTAAAGTATTGCACAACAAAAAATACCGCAAATCCCTTTTTTGAATAATACGGTATTTAAATTAATTATTAAACTTTAATATTTTTATTAAAACACTCTACATTTCAAAAACTCTATTCTTCAATAAATTTTACCAATTCTTCGTTAAATTTCTCACGTTGATCATAGAAAGATGCATGACCGCTGTATTCGAATGGTAAAAGCTTTGAATTTCTAATATTTTGTTCTTGTACTTGTCCTAACTCAAATGGTACAACTTTATCATGAATGCCATGAATAATTAAAGTTGGAACTTTTATTGCTTCTAGATCAGAAAACAGTACTTCATTTAGCCAAGTATTTGCAATAGCCGCAGTTGCCCAACCGGCTGCCTGTAATCCCAATTGGAAGAACCACTCTTTGAAGGCTTCAGTTATCTGTTGATAGAAAAATATATCGCCGAAACCCTGAAGCATTTTAGGACGATCAGTATTTGTCCCGTCAATAATTTGCAGAACAGTTTCTTTATCTAAACCATAAGGGAAATTAGGACGCTTAATAAGACTTGGTGCCGCTGCAGCAAAAAGAGCGAGCTTTGATACTCCATAGCCTTTATGGCGTGCCATGTATCTAATGGCTATTGCTCCTCCAGTTGAATGTCCTGCTAGTGTAATATCATGTAATCCTAATGTATCAATAACACGTCTAACATCGTCTGCCAATGTATCATAGTCGTATCCACTATAAGGCTTATCTGAATTTCCGAATCCTCTTGTATCTATTCCGATGCACCTGTATCCCATCTTCGAAAGCTGGTCAAATTGATATTCAAATAGCTTATGGCTTCCAGGCCAACCGTGTAGAAACAAAATTGTTTTTTTACCTTCATCGTTAAGATCTTCTACATAAATCTTTACATTAGGCTCTACTTTAACATAGTAGCTCATTTATAACCTCCAATAATAAATAGCTATATTAGTAGGTTATTCCCTTGTACATAAATTTGTGAATGACAAACAAAAAGACATGGAGCAAATTTCAAAATGTAAGAAGATTACGAGTTAATTTTGTTATTCTTAACTGGTAATATAAAAACAATAAGAGCAGTCGTTGTTCCGCTCAATAAACTCTTAAATAAAAATTGGTATCCTCTTGTAGTAATAAAACTATCTATAATTAAACTACCAATAATACCAACTAGTAAAGCTATTAAAAACAAACTAATTATTGTGCTTGTTTTACGACTTATTAATTTTTCTACACCTAATTTTTCATAAAGAAAATAAGATATTAAATATGATGCTACATATGCTATAAGTCCCATAAAAATTTTCATAAGAATAATTCTCCTTTATATATAAATAATATAATTTAATTGCACTATAAAGTACCATTCTATATTAATTATAGCATATTTTGTAAATATAGCATTATTCAATGCGTCTACGGTTTAGCCACTAAAAAAATTCTTACATTATTGCCTTTCCTTATAGACCGTTAATTTGTCGTTTAATTTTCTTTTCTTTGATTTTGTTATATTCCATATTATTATCCAAGTAATTAGATAACATAAAGAATACACTAAAAATGAAATAAATATAAAACTTGTTCTGTTAAAACTATTCCCTCCATAACTATACCAACCAAAAATTAAACCACAGGTTATTATCGTTGCCGTAGTGAGAATATACGCAATGATGGACTGCCAAATAAATTTCAATTTTTCTGAACGGTACACTAAATTAATAAGTGAGCAAAGTATCGAAAGTATAAATGATTGCCAAATCATTGTAACAGGAACCATTGCGGTATCCGTTACAATTTCCATAACGGTGGATAATATTAATACTGAAGTAGTAAAAGCAATCAATAAACCTATAAAGAAATATTGTATTATCTGTTTTTTCATAGTAACCTCCTAATATCCTAATTTACTTTTAAATGCTGGAACATACTGTCTTGAAATAATCACTTTTTCTCCATTTTGAAGCATTGCTTCAATTCTGCCATTTAGTAATGGTGACACATAATCAATTTTTATTAAGTTTAGTACTGTAGATTTACTCACTCTTAGGATACTTGTATCAGAAAATCGTTCTTCAATCTCATATAGTTTCAGGTTCGTCTCATAAACGTTGTCTGCAGTGTAAATAAAAACTTTTTCATCTACTGTATCAAAATATAAGACATCTTCAGGTTTTAAGAAATAAATCTTATCATCCTTTTTACCACTAATTGTTGAACTGTATAAACGTATGCTTGATATTAGTTTCTCTAGACTTTCATCAATACTGTTACACTTTATGGTTATTTCAACTTCACTGTATATGTTTGACTGTTCGATAATAATTTTCAATAACCAACTCCCCCTTCTGTTAATTATTATTCGACCTAACTCTATTCTTATTATATGTTAAAGTTGGAAGCAAATTCTACTCCACTTCGGCATCTTGCAGTCTTAGAAAGGTATGTTGCATTATTATAAATTAAGATAACTTTCTCTACTTAAAATTTAAAACTTATCCTAATAATAGCTCTAATACTTTGAGCAACTCTGTAGTATTCCAACATCTCATAATATTCTTCAATCTACTGTCATAAAAAAATATATACTTAAGTACAATATAATAACTTTTAATTCGCAAATCTACATATTACGTAATATTTTAGGTAACCATAATACTTATCAATAAAGATCTTAATTCTATTTTGTAAATATTTTACATATATGATATAATTTATTAATAAAATGTATTATGCGCATTAAATAGCATTAACGAAGGGGCGTGGATAAATGCTAAAAGTAAAGAGGCTAATATGCTTATTAAGTCTTACATTTTTATTTAATACTTATACTCTAAGCATAGTAACACCATTTAATGCTTTAGCAACAGATGTTGTAAAAGATAAAGATATGGAAATGATACATAAAGATGAAATGGAATATGAAAAAATGAAGCAAAAAGAATTATTAAAGGAAATGAATGAGAAAACGGATAAACCTGAATGGAAAGAGTTTATACTAACTTTTTATACATCCCTTGAATCTGAAAATAGCAGCTCTGGTGCAGTTACTTGTCAAAACAAACCCCTATCGCCTGGTGGTGTAGCTAACAACGTAATACCTCAAAACACTAAATTATATTTAAAAGATTATGGACAGGTTATTGTTAATGATAAAGGCTCTGATAAATATTTTGGTGTAGACAATAGATTAGATGTCTTTATAGAAAGAGAACCTGGCGAAAGTGACAGGCAGTACTCACATAGAGTAAATAGCTATGGAGTGCGAAAGGTTCAGGGTTATATAGTTAAATAATATATAAGTATAAATCTTGTGCTTTTTCCATTGATGGAAGAGTATCAAGTCTAATATAATCGTAATTAAGAGTTGATGCTTCTTCAATTATCCTTGTTAAAAGCCTTCTGTCTATCCCCTATCTTCCAAATCATCACGAACATATAATCTTTTCATTTCACATATATCCCAGCTAAATATGCGAAATCATTTACACTTAGCCTGCTCATTGCGTCAATAATTGCTCTATGCATGAAAATCCCCCAGTTTTACTTGATAAGATTATTATCTTCTCTAAATTTTATTGCATACCGTTTTATTCCATCTCCATATATACCATCTAGATCTCCTGGATAATACCCTTTGTCTTTCATCTTTCTTTGTACCTCTAAAACAGCTAATCCACCTCGTACCAAACCCTTCACTTCATTTATTTTTTTATTAAAATATTTTTTATATATTTTATATCTTGCATAACTAATTGAATAGACTACCGTTATATTGAATAAAGTCTAATTGGATAACTTATACTCATAAAATTTTAGACCTCAGAAGTTATTCCGAGGTCTAAAATAATGAGGTTATTAATAAGAACCAACAATACTGTTGTCCCTCTTTTTTTAAGTATTCCTTAATAATAAGGATAGTAAGGATATAATGGTGGAGCAATGTAATGTAATGTAATAAGGCCAATTCAGCTAACTCATTAATTGGAGAAAATCTACGTCTAAAGCATCTGAATCTTCTTCTAGGACGGTCATAATTATAATATTGCCCTTTCTGCCGAAGGTAACACCAATTTATTATGCATAATAAATTGGTGTTAGTTTAGTTGCTATTTGCACTTGTGCATGAATATTAATAATAAAACAAATACTATGAAAGTAAATAGAATGTTTAGACAAGCATAAGTAACTTTTGGTATATTAGGAATCACTTTTTATAAGATGTATTTATATAAAATAACATGCAAGTGTAATCATCATGCTTAATGGAGGTAAATAATATGAAAAGGAAGAAGAATATCATAATAGTTTTTATATTCACACTTTTTATAACAGGATTTTTCATTATAAAAAGCTTAACTGAAACAAGCAATGGTAAAATTAATACATATGTTGCATTAAACTTACAATTGGATAAAATTCTTAATCCTCAATCAGTAAATGATGAACAAATAGAAAAAATTAGAGCACACTTAAATAGAGATTCTACTAAGTTATCTAAGGAGCCAATACCATTTTCAAACATTAAAAATATTACTGTAGAAGCAAACTCCGAAAAAATACCCGTGAGAATATATACACCTGAAAACGGAGAAATATTTCCTATAATTATTTATTCACACGGTGGTAGCTGGATTGCAGGAAATCTTGATACTCATGACAGGGTTTGTAGAAAGCTTTCTCAAAATACAAACGCGATAGTTATATCTGTAGACTATCGTCTTGCTCCAGAAAATCCTTTTCCTGCTGGGCTTAATGATGTATATAATATACTTCAATGGACTTATAAAAATGCAGAGAGTATAAATGGGGATGAAAAACATATAGCACTTGTAGGAGACAGTGCAGGTGGAAATCTTTCAGCAGCAGTTTCATTAATGGCACGAGATAAAAATGGTCCTCAAATTGCTTGTCAGGTATTAATATATCCTTCCACAAACATATATGAATTAAATACTCAATCTTGGTCTTATTTTGCTAATGATTTCAATATTTCAAAAGAAGATATGGAAAAGTACATTTCATTTTACGTACCACGAAAAGAAGATAGAAAAAATCCATATGCATCTCCCCTTTTATCTAATGATTTTAACAACTTACCTGGTACTCTTGTAATTACAGCAGAAATTGATCCTCTTCGAGATGAAGGAGAAGCTTATGGAAATAAATTAAAGGAAAACGAAATTCAAGTAGATGTTATAAGAGTTAATGGCGTTACTCATGGATTTATTACAATGGATAAGATTACGGATAAGGCAGATGAAGCATTGAATCAAATTTCTTTATATCTACAAAATAAATTTCAATTTTAACCTGTTAGTTTTATTCTTGGGATATTCATTTTGGAACATATTAATATAAAATTATTTTAAATATTGTATTATATATTAAATAATATATATTAAAAAACAATGTTATATTTATCAATTGTTACAAAAATGTATATTTCCGTACATAATATTCTAGAATATATAAATTAAATTAACACATAATATAAGAGAAGAAATAAAAAGGAGTGATAAAATGGATGCAAATTCATGTATAAAATGTTCAGTTGAAAATTGTCAATATCATGCACAAGCAAAGAATTATTGTACATTACAATCAATTCAAGTAGGTACACATGAAGCAAATCCAACAAAAATTGAATGTACAGATTGTGAGTCATTTGAAGTAAAATAGTAAAGTTAATATATTAATTTGCTATTTTATAAAAAGTGATTTAATATGAGATTTTTTTAAATCACTTTTTTTATTTTACTACTAAACAATATAATAAGATTTCTAACATATTGCAAACAATAAATCACGTAAGTAATAACCACGTTACTTACGTGATTTATTTTTCCTTTATTTCATAAAACCATCAACATAATTATTTTTCAGCAAAGATATATGACTTCAAGTGCATATTTTTATCAAAGCTAAACAAACTATAATAAAGTGAGGTGTATATAATGAGAATCAGGAAATTTATAATAGTTTTTTTGATGTCCATAATTGCTTTTACAGAAATACCACAAGCAATTTTCACGTCAGATTCTTATAAACAAGGTATTTATAATATTTCTGAAGTCAAGGACTTTAATGCTACTGCTAAGCTTATAACACCAAACAATGTTACAAGTTTAATAATAATTGATTCTAATAGTAATCAAAAATTCTATAAAAGATTTGATACAGTAGACGAAATTATAAACTTAGGCATTATTAAAAATGGAGACATGATTGCAATAGTTGGTAAAGGAGAAATAGCTATTACTCTTTCTAAATAGATATAAAGTGGATATTCTATTTTTAGCATTATGGCTTAATTCCATACATTAGATTAAAGTAATATTCACCAACTACTTAAGCTTCGATTTTAAATAGAATATTTCAACATAGCATTTTTATGTTTATTTTATAATGTTGTTATGCAACAAAGCAGGATATAATATATTTAACTATAGTATCCTGCTTTATATCTAAAAAGATTAATAATATATTTCGCTCACTTCTCTTGTAAAACCATAATCAACAATGACGGGTCTTCCATTAATAATTCCCCAGCTACTATTCCTATTCAAATCAGCCAATAATAAATTATAGCTACTTGCAATATTCTGTAGTTCTTTTAAGTTAAACAATTCCATTTCATTTTTAACATTGAAATATTTCAATATATATGAAATATTATATATTTTTTCTGCCTTTTGCATTATTAGTAATTTGAAGTTTTTTGAAGCCTGTATAACTTTTGCAAATAAATCGGAATGATCATTAGATGAAATTATATACTCAGACTTATTTTGCGCAATTCCCGCTTGATTTTTTGCCATTTTGATTACATATCCATTTCCCATATCGAATACTTGTCTACCAGAACCTGAACCAATATATATATAATATCCTCGTGTTATATTCAATTTAATTTGATTAAACGAAATAGCCATTTCGAGCACCTTCTTCATTAGCGATCTCTTTAAAGTTATTAGTAAACACTGTACATATTATATTATTCGCTCCACATTCTATTCGTTCATAATTCTCTACTATTATGGCCTAATTATCACATGTATCTAAATACCGCATTATCCAATTTTCAAAGAACATCTTTAATTCCAAATCCAATCCACCTGCCATCAATATCTTCTAGGACAAACTCTTTATTGTGATAGTCAGTGTTAGAAAGTTGACTTACTATCTTAGCTCCTGCATCCAAAAATTCTTGTTGAAGTTGCTCTTGATTCTTTGTAATAAAATATGCATCATACCCATAACCATATAATTCACGATTAGGAACAACCCTTTGTTTTTTTGACATAGTCAAAATGATTTCAGTATCATCACGATACAAGCATATATGTGGTTCAATAACTTCAAGATATTTAACAGATCTAAACCCTAAAACTTTTTCATAATATTCAGCTGTCCGAATAATATCATGAGTTGGAAAAATTGAATGTGATTGAAGAAGTCTTTTCTCCATAATTTAATTTCCTCCTTAAATTTATACAAATAATTTTCTAATAATATTAAGAATAAGAACTATCTGTAGCTAAAAAAATCGCAAATTCATTCCTGAATAATGCGATATTTCAGTTTATTATTTTATTTAACTAATAAAAGGTATAAGACGATTGTCAATTAAAGTAGTGTACTACTCATTTATAGTTTGAGTATTCTTACCTACTAAATATTTCTTCATATTTTTTTCAAGCTTGCCCCTACATATATAAAAATAAATAAAATAAAATACTATATATACATACATAGGAACTAAATATTTATATATATCTGCGTAAATTGCAGTAATAAGCCCTAAATATAAAATAATAGAAGAATATACTTTTAGTTTACCTAAATTATTTAAATAATCATTAACATTGGTAATATTATATACTTTTCTAATTTTGTTTAATTTTTTATTAACTATGATTTGAGGTTTTTTTATTATATAAAATATTCCACTTAAAAAGTATATAAAAAATATTATTGAACCAACAATAAAACTTAAAATAGATAAAATCATACAATCCTCCTTATGACTTTTATGCCTAATACTATTACAAATCAATTATAACATATTTTGTAAATATCGTATTGTTCAATTTTTTAATTGTTTTATTAATTTTATTTCTTAAAGTTCCTATGTCTGAACTTATTCAATTATATAATTTTAGCTAAACGCCATGTGTGTTTTTTAACTATTGGATTGAGGTACCACTTTTTTCTTCTTTCTTATATTAAATTTTTTTATTACAAATAAAAGGTACTTCTCTATACTCCTATTCACATACTAAAATTCTACTAGGTCATAACATTTTTTACATAGTCTTATTTTCTTTCCCGAAAAAGCGATTTTTATTTTGGTTGCTTTATTTTCATGGCATATTTCACATTTTTTTAATGGACACATACCAATTTTCTCTAATATATTTTTCATATTAAAATTTCATCTCCATCTATTGTATTATTGTCTTATCTTCAAATACCTTTATACGAAACAATGTTCCACTTCCTCCACTTTTCATCATTGATTTTGACCTTGGTATAATAATGTAATATCTCTTACCATTTTCGTATTTTAATGTATCCTCGTAGTAATACACTGTATCTTCATCTATCCCATACTTATCCTGTGCTATTTTTACTGCATCTTGAACAGTAAAATCAGTTTTAATAAGTTTACTTTTTTCATCATTATTAATTATGGTTTCATTAGCGCTTTCACTGTTACTTATTGATTTATTTGTTTGAGTTTCTATACTTGTATTAATAGATGGTGCTGTATTATTATCATGGGTTGATGAATTATTAGTCCAGCATTCTACCCATTTTGCCTTTTGAGTAGTATCAGGTTTTATGATAGAATTCACCTTTAATTCTCTATTGGAATTATTAATTTTTATTTCTCGATTCTCTTTTTCAACAGTATTAGTAATTAATTCTTTTGGTTTTTAACTGCAAGATACCATTGTAAAACTAAGTAGTAATGTAATGTAAATAACAATAATCTTATTTAATTTTTTCATAGTTATCGCTCCCTTTTCTTATGAAGTTATTTGATAACTATATTGTATTGGAGTAGTATGGACATCTTTTGTCCTTTGCAAATCCTAATACAAAAATTATCATTGCACCTGCTGACCAACACCCATGAAAATTGAACTTATTCATTTAAATCCAAAGTATGTTATATTAAACAGCCCATTAACCATAAAAAATGCCACTCCAAACATTAATCAACCTCAATACTTATATATTTCATTTTTGTTATCTCCTTTTAATAAAATATTTGATCTTTCCAAAGTGTTTCCTTGACTATGACTACATTGTAATAGATAACCATAGACAATATGTGTCCCTGCAATAAAATATTCAATAAAGTTTTATTTGCACCTATCAATTTTTTCTATTAAGTTAATGCATCTTTGTTTCGATTGCACTGGCAAGAATTGTGGTTACTAAGATAAAAGAAAAAATCCTTGCCAATACTCACTTCTAAGTATTGGCAAGGATTTATTTTGTTGATGCAAAACACTTGTATAACTCGCTAGCCCAAATTTATGTATTTTATCTTTAAATATTCTTATACTAATTTAATCTACATATTTCTTATATTTTAATTTTATTATTTGTATATTTCATACATTTTCTTTATTGTTTTTTTCATTTCTGCTCTATATTCTTCTGGTCTTATTACTTCTAAAAATTCCTTTTGAGAAAGCAACCATCTTTTTACTCCCTCTCCATACACGTCAGCTTCAATTATTGGTTTTTTATCTTTCTCATCATATCCTATTACCTTTGAAGTTGGTAACCTATCAAGTATAGCGTCTAAAGAATCTCCCCAAAACTTAAATTGTATTGTTGTTAATTCTCCAGTATACATGAATTGTATTCTTTTATGGAATTCTCCTTCTTCAAATTTATCTGTATGTGCTATAGAAAATGACTTTTTAGTTTCCAATATTTCATATTTTTTAAATCTATCCACTCTAAAAACAATTGAATGATTCCTGCTTTTTCCATTAATTTCTCCAACTAAATAAAAATAAAATTCACTAAATACTAATCCAAATGGCTTTAAAGTATATTCTTTGACTTGTCCATCTTGTCTTTCATACTTTACATTAACATATTTACGTTTTTGAATGCTAACACTAATATTCCAAATGAAATCAATTATATTTTTATTATGTCTTGGTGGTACATAGTTGAATTTTTCATTTTTAATTATTTTACTAAATGTCTTATTATCTTCGCATTGGCAATTTAATATATTCAATATTCTTTTCATTTCTTGATCTGAAAAAGCTCTTGATTCAAGGATAATTTTAGATAATGCAAAAATATCTTTATCTGCAAACTTAAAACCTCCACCATTAATCATCTCATATCCCTTTTTGTCCTTATTATATACAATAGTTCTAATATCTTTTTTATCACCTTCTAAATAAAGTCTTAATTCTTCTATATCCCTTTGTATTGTTTTGTAATCTACTTCATACTCCTCTGACAAATCCTTCTTAGTTACAACTTCACCTTTATTAAATTTTTCATATAGATTTAGCATTCTATATGATTTGGATTTGGGATCTCTTTTCACTTCATTTTCATTCATTCTTTTACCCCTAACATTATAGTATATAAAATATTATATACTATATTATCGGACAAAATCAGCCCATGTATCAAATCTAAGCAGTATTCAGTGTATTCCTTGTCTAATTGCTTAAATTGCATTATCCAATTCATAAAATTCAGCTCCTTTAAATAACTAATGCTACTTAGAAAAATCTAATATTCTATAAATATTTGATTTTTCATTCTTTAACCATCATTTTTATCTCCATTGTTCTATAGTTAAATCTACTATTTTTCTTAGCTCTCCTTTTAACCCCTTTACTTCATATATTTTATAATTATTTATTATATTATCTATTTTTTCTTTACTAAAATTTTCTTTAAAATTCCAATGTAAATCAATAATTTCATCTATTTCTACCTCATAAATACTTTCTGCTCCATAACACTTTATTAATATTTCTTGAAAATCAAATGGTGTTAATATTGACTGCGGAATAATATCATGATATTTATACTGAATATAGAATATTAAATCATTCATATTATCGACATTAATATTTCCCTTGATAAAAAATTTTTCATTTATATGTTTGTGCTTTAATTCATACACATAACTTTTTTCTGATTTTAGTTTATTATCCACTTTTACACCCCCAAGTTTCTATATTAAAAATATATACGCATGGCGTAGACACATTATGTCCTTGTAATAAAAAAAATCAACCTATACACATAATTAAATGATATAAGCTGATATATTAATTCTTTGTTAAATTAAAACAACCCACTACCATCCAAATCTTCTTTTGGTTCTTGTGGGTTTCATGGTGGATATGAAGATATTTTTCACTGATCTCAAAGTCACTTGTAAATATATTAGTTTTTAGAATTATGATTGTATTTTTTCTCCTGTAATTGCTATAATTTGTGTTTTATTTAGAAATGCAATGCTTTTATTAGCGTTTTCAAAGCAATATCCCGATACTTCACCTGTTGTTGCGCTTTTTGATATTTCATAGTGTTCACATTTTAAATCAATTATTACCCCATTTGTAAGATATATTTTTATTAAATTCATTGTTTTACTTCCCTCATAAAATTTTAGTATTAAACTTTCCTCACTTGGGTTTTATAAACCTTATACGTCTCTTCTAATATTCTATTTATTGTGTAATATAATTGTGTATTTTAATTTCCATGACATCTAATTTTTTTGCTTATTCATCAAACAAAAGAATTGTATAGCAAAAAATATCACACTTTCACTTCTGAATAATATGATATTTAAATCTGTTATTTATTTTTGCTTATACACAATAAGATTGTGAATTAAAAGACTCTTATTTATTCATATCTTCAGATAGTTTCAAGAGGCTACTTGATACTTCGCTTAATCTTTGACTACTAGATGCAATTTGCTCTGCTTGTGCAGCCTGTGTTTCACTTGTGACAGAAAAATTACTTAAGACATCCACTATGAAATTTGTATTTATTTTAATCTGTGCTAGCGTTTCACTAATTTGCCCTGTTGAATCTTTACTATTGGTAGCAAGTTTTCTTATTTCACCAGCTACAACATTAAATCCTTTCCCATGTTCACCAGCTCTTGCTGCTTCAATTGCCGCATTAAGACCTAATAAATTTGTAGTATCTGCTATACTTTTTATATATGAAATTATACCATCCATACTTGTAATACTACTTTGCGTTTCAGTTACTAAATGGCTAACATTTTGACTATTTGTAGATAATTCTTGCGTAGAAGTAGCCAACTCCTCAGAAGATGCCGTCAACTCTTCTGAAAATGCCTGTAATTCATTCGCCATTTCATTTAATTCATGTTCTTTTTGTAAAGAAATTGCATATGTTATTGTTCCAACTACATTCTTGGTACTTGGATTAATTACTGGTATCGCATAAACAGTAACTGGAAAACCAAAAGCTTCTTTTGGATAACGTAACGATTGCCTTTGTCCTGTTCTCATAGCAATTTCAGAAGCCCCTCCCTTTACTATTGGCATATCCTCGTTAATACTTAATTTAAACGTTTCTGCCTGCTTAATCAATACATATTTTTCCTTATCTGTTATTGCTATACACTTCATATTTATACTTTATATTCCATTTATAAAATGAGTATAGATAATAAATAATTCTTCAAAATAGCTTACTATTATGAGTTAATTATATTATATATTGTAAATATCACATTATTCAGTTTTCAAGAACATAATTTGAGTTAGCTTGATTGCAATGTTGAGACTAAAATAATAGCATAAATTTAAGATATAATTTTTTATTAATTACTAAGCCAAATGAATACATATTATGCAACAAAAAACACCGCAAATTCATTTTTGAATAATACGGTGTTTAAAATCGTTATTTTCTATATTTAATTTTTAGTTACCTATGCTATTACACATATAAAAGCATTACGAATACCCTTATTAAACTGATTTTATATATTGTCTTGAAATTAATACCCTATTAATCCATATAGTACAAGCTTATAGAGTTCTGTAACCTTTGTTTTGTAATCACTTGTTGATTCTAAGTCCATATGTATTCTTTCTGTAACTCTTATATATCCCATAATCGTCTGCGTGGAAATAAATGTTAAATTAATTAAAATTTTTCCATATTACAATTAATATTGATGAAGCAGTTATCCAAACCATACTTGATACTAAGATTGAATTATATATATTATACTTTTTTAAGGTAAAATTTAATACTAAAAGAAAGGTCACAAAGGGTATAGCCGATAACATAGCGAAATATGTTGTTACTCTAACTTTTGAAACGCCTTGTTCTATATACATAAAATAATATGCAAGAATACTTAAACCTGGAAAACTTAATACTAAACCAGCAATATAATAATTATTTGTTTTTGATATATAATCAACAGCAATCATAATAATTATAGCCACAAAACATTTTATAAATAAGTTCAATGTAAATCTCTTCTTTCGCTTATTAATTTATTCTTCTAATGGTTTTTTAGGCCCAGCTAAATCCAATTGATAAAAAGCAAGGTCTAGCCATTTCCCAAATTTAAATCCTGCTTTTGTTACTGTACCTGAATATTTGAATCCAAATTTTTCATGAATTTTTATACTCTCTTCATTCAAAATGTAAACAAATGCTACCATAGTTGCATATTCATCTACATTCGCAATATCTATTAGTTCTTTTAATAAGATCTTACCTATTCCTAAGTTCCTATAATCCTTATGAACATATACAGAATGTTCTATTGTATATTTAAAAGCTGGATAAGCTCTAAATGGCCCATATGTAGCAAATGCAACAACTTTGCCATTTTTCTCAAATACTAACAGAGGGTGTCCATCTTGCTTCTTTTTTTCATACCATTGTATCCTATCATCAAGAGTATGAGGCTTATAAGCATATATTGCCGTTGTATTCAATATAGCGTCGTTATAAATTTCTAGAATATCCATTAAATCTTTTTCGTTTGCTTCTCTTATCATTTTTTTGTTCCTTTCACAATAAATTAGCTTCTTTATATTTTAACATCTTCCTTATAATACGTAAAATTGACTTTATTTATAGCTTGCTATAGACTAAAGTTATAGCAAAATATTCAGTTGAATATGATAGATAAAGAGAGGTATAAATATGACTCTTCAACAATTTCGATATATAGTGGAGATTTCCAAGCATAATTCTATAAGTAAAGCAGCCTCAGCACTTTACGTGACTCAACCAAGTATCAGCAAGGCAGTGCGGGAAATGGAAAATAATTTGGGGATTACCATTTTAGATAGAACAAACAAAGGTGTTGTCTTTACAAAAGAAGGCATGGAATTATTATTTTACGCTAAAATGCTTCTAGAACAAGCTGAGTCTGTAGTCTATCATTTTAACAAGCAAAAGACAACGGACTTAACAAAGTTTTCTATTTCCTCTCAACATTACGGATTTACTATAGAAGCAGTTGCAAATCTCATGGATTATTTTGCGCAGCGGAAATATGAGCTGACAATTCTAGAAGGTAAGACAACTGATGTGATTGATGACGTGTGTACTAGCAGAAGTATCCTTGGAATTTTATCTTTTACAGATTTAAACAAGGCTTTTTTCGAGCGTTATTTTATCTCAAACTCTCTAGTGTTTACTCCCCTCTCCTCGCTGAAACAACACGTATTTCTTAGAAAAAAGCATCCTCTAGCAAATCTTAAATCTATTGCACTGGCGCAATTAAAGGACTATCCTTATCTGACTTACCAACAGGATGACGTACTGCTCCATTTTGCAGAAGAAGCTATCAATATGGATAATATTGATAAACTACTCTATTTGAAGGATCAAGGCACAATGAATAATCTCCTAGCAAATACAGATGGCTACAATCTAGGGACAGGCTGTATCGTGGACAATTACATGAACCCAAATATTATTTCTATCCCTTTGGAAGAAAGCAATCTAATTCAAGTTGGCTTGGTGAAACGAAACGATGTGTTTTTGTCGGAAGAGCTTTTGGTATATATTGATTTTTTGAAAGCGGCTCTTGCAAAATCTACACCAAAATATGTATAAAATCTAATAATCTAAAAATTAAAATAAAAATAGTTGCGGCTAAATGTTATTAATTTATGTAGTCACAGATATATTCAGTTATGATGCAATACATAATAACTTATTTCCAATTTTAATTCGGTTTTGCTAGCATATTTTTAATATCTTTTAGAGGTGGCAATCCGAAAAGACGCTTATATTCGCGATTAAATTGAGTCAAACTTTCATAGCCAACCATTAATGCAGCTCTAGTGACATCAACTCCACCACTTAAAAGTATTCTTCGCGCTTCTTGAAGTCTAAGCTGCTTTTGATATTGTATTGGACTTAGAGTTGTTATTGATTTAAATTTATGATATAAAGTAGAAATACTCATATTGCCGACACGGGCAATTTCATCAATGCTAATCGAGTTTTTAAAATTGCCTTTAACATAGTTAATTGCATTATTAATACCTGACGCTTCATTATGCAAGAGCATATTATTATAGAACATATCTCCATCTTCTCCAGTTAAAAGATAATATATAATTTCTTGTTTCATTGCTGGTGCAAGAAAGTCAACAGCTTTAGTATCCCTTGAGAGATTAAGCAGTCTTTCAATTACTAAAAGTACATCAGCTCCTATCTTCCCAACACATGCGCCCTCCTTTAGCTCACTCTCTCGCTTTGGTTTAATATTAGCTTCTAATATAACAGATGCAATTTCCTCTGAAGAAAATTCAATTTTAATGGCTGTATAAGGTACTTCATACGAAGCTTCTGAAACATATCCGCTAATCGGCATATCAATATTTGAAGCAATATAATCTTTGGTTCCTAGTTCAATAGAGTTTTCACCTATGTATAATCTTTTATTCCCTTGAATTAAAATACATATTTGTGGATTAAGAAATCCACGTTCAAATTCAGTAGGTTTAACTGCTCGTAATACAGAAAGAAAGGGAATATTAGTTTTGAAGAACCCATCGGTAAATTGGAACTTCGAAATTATTTCCAAAAGATCATTTATCACAAAATCTGACGTCTTAGAATTCAAAAACATTTTGTTTCTCCTTACATAATCATATATTTTCATATATAAATCGTAGTTTTAGGCAATAAATAAGCATTATTTAACTATAATCTCAATTATAAATCATTTATAGTTAAATACAAGGTCATCTATATAAGATTATTATATGAGAAAAATAACTGATTTTTATTAACTTAAATTTTAAAGCTCTTGTTTGTAAAATTGTATGATTAACTAAAAAAAGGAGGAACAATGTGAAAATATTTTATTTCACAGCAACTGGAAATAGTTTGGCGATTGCTAAAAAATTTGGTGGAGAGCTCTATTCCATTTCCAAAGTCTTAAAAGGAGATCAATTTAAATTTGAAGATGAAAAAATAGGACTGATATTTCCTTGTTATAATCTTTCACCCCCAAGAATTGTGCGTGAATTTATTGAAAAAGTCACTCTCGAGAGTCCATATATCTTTGTCATTATGACATATGGAAATATGATTTTAGATGGCATAAATGCATTTGTAAAATTCGCAAAGAAAAATAACATTCATATTCAATATGGTGAAGCTTTATTAATGATTGATAATTATCTACCTGGATTTAATATAGAAAAGCAAAATAAGATAGATAAGCATATTGAAGAAAATTTACAAATAATTATTGATGATATAAGTAAAAATAAAAGTTATATTCCAAATATAAATTTTGTAAAATCAACATTAACTGTAGCACTACAAGGTATTTTCAATCCGAATTCTAATTCAGCGCAAGATAAAAAATTTCTGATTGGTGATAACTGTAATGCCTGTGGGACATGTGCAAAGGTTTGTCCTCGTGACAATATTACAATTAATAAAAATATTGACAAACCCAAACCGATTTATGGAGGAAATTGTGAATTTTGCCTAACTTGCATAAATCTTTGTCCTCGAAAAGCTATTCGATTAAAATTAGAACGTAATTCAAATGCACGTTTTATGAATGAAAATGTTACTTTAAAAGATATTATTGATGCTAATGATTAAAATTCAATTTTAATCCAACAAAATCCGTTAATACAAACAAATTTAGTTATCATATTATAAAAAAGATTAGGAGTAATTAAACGGAAATATATGATTGAAATGATGAGATAAATGTTCAAAGAAGTGGAATATTAGTTTTTAATAACATAGATGATTACTTATTAACAAAATAAACAGGAGGAAATAATTATTATGGAAAAAAACTTATTTGATAAAACTAAAATTGGAAATATGAATATAAAAAATCGATTTATCGCAGTAGCCGTTACTAGCTTTCATGCTATTGATGGCCATATGACAGAAAAAGACTTCAAGATTTACGAGCAAACCAAAATGTATCAGATGTAACGGGTGTGCTCAAAACTTGGGACAATGTGTTCTAAATCGCTAAATGTTTATCAGGTTGTTAAAATGTTCTCGATGAATTATGGATTTATGTCAACATAGTATACATAAAAATTTGAACTTTTTATGCTGCACTTTTAGTTAATAATTAAGTTTCTTCTGGAGTCATATAATTAACAGCAGAGTGCAGTATTTTTCTGTTGTACAATCCTTCAATAATATATCCTACATGTGCAACTCCAGTGAAGTTTTCATAGTCCACTGGAGCAAATATGTATCAGATTTCGGTTAATATATGCTTAAGTCTAGATTTTAAAATTGCTTATCTATATATTTTGTATAAATTCCTTAGGATTTTTGCATTTCATTAATCCTGACATAATACAAACACCATCTGCACCTGCATCAATAGCTTTTTGAGCATTGCTAAGGGAAATACCACCAATAGCGAAAACCGGAATATTTACCGAACTACAGACTGATGATAGAAAACTTAAACCTCTTGGTGGAAGGTCTTTTTTACAATCAGTAGCAAATATATGTCCTGCTGTAATATAAGTTGCACCTAAATTTACAGCTTCTATTGCTTCACTTACTGAATGAATAGACACTCCAACTTCATCAAATTCTTTGTGAATATCTGACTTAGATTTTAAAACATGTAGCGGCAGATGGATCTTTTTGCAGTTAAGTTCTATTGCTACATTATAATAAGTATGTAATATACACTCTGTATTATTTTTTTCACATATTTCTAATACCTTGGCAGCTAAATCCTTATACTCATTTTCAGGTAAATCCTTTTCCCTAAGTACAATACTTACAGACTTAACTTTTGATTTGTTTTCATTTAATGTACATATCTTTTCTATCTGTGTTAAAAAGTCATTGTTGCAAAGATGACGATTTGTAATTGCCAAGATTTTATACATATATATAATCACTCATAACTGATTGAAGGCCTTGATTAACAATTGCATCAGCTATTTCTTCTACTGTACGTGGGTCCGAAATCTCAAATTGTTCGTCACCTTTAGCCTCTTCATTATCACTATGGCCGCCTATTCCAACTGAAACTCCAGCTGAAATTTTAGTTGCTGCAAGTCCAATTACATTATCACGAAAATTAGCACGCTCACGAGTTGATATAGTAATGTTTGCAAAAGGCAAAAATATTCTATATGCAGTAATTATCTGTAGAAGCTGCCTCTCATGTACATCTTTTGGATTAATTTTATCATTATTGATTATTGGACGTAACCTTGGACATGAAAGAGCAATTTCAGCATGAGGATATTTCCGTTGAAGAAGGTGTGCATGAAGTCCTGTTGCAAAAGCATCCTTACGAAAATCATCTAATCCGAGCAGTGCTGCAAATCCAACACCTCTCATCCCACCTTTTAATGCTCTTTCCTGTGCATTAAAACGATAAGGGAAAACACGTTTGTGTCCCTCTAAATGTAATGTTTCATATTTATCTGAATTATAAGTTTCTTGGAATACAGTAACAAAATCTGCACCACATTCATGTACGTATTCATATTCATCTGAATTCATTGGATATACTTCAAGACCAACCACCTTAAAATATTTTCTAGCTATTTTGCATGCTTCACCAATATAAGTAACATCAGACATACTACGGCTTTCGCCAGTAAGAAGTAATATTTCTTGTAGTCCAGTTTTAGCAATACATTGCATTTCTTTTTCTATTTCCTCTGCATTAAGTCTCGCACGCTTAATTTTATTATGACAATTAAAACCACAATAAATACAATAGTTTTCACAATAATTGGCAATATAAAGTGGCGTAAACATATAAATTGAATTACCAAAATGCTTACGTGTTTCTAATTTAGCACGCTCAGCCATTTCCTCAAGAAGAGGAATAGCTGCTGGCGATAATAAAGCTGCAAAATCCTCAATATCTAATACGTCTTTCTTAAGAGCCATAAGTACATCTTGAGCTGTATATTTTTCAGAATCATAAGCTTCCATTTTTGAGATAACTTGATCCATAACATTAGATTCAATTACCTCCATACCCTCCATATATTTCATATGATCAACACGTTGTTCCATTTTTATTTCCCCTCCTTAATCTTCAAGAAATCCAGTTAATGGTGATGAAGCTGAAGCACCCTTATCAAGTACACTACCAAGCCCTGAAAGATACGCTCCTCTTCCAGCTTCTATTGCCTTCTTAAAAGCATTGGCCATAGCCGGAATATTACCTGCTGTAGCAATTGCAGTATTAGCCATAATAGCAGCGACTCCCATTTCCATTGCCTCACAAGCCTGAGAAGGTCGTCCAATTCCTGCATCTACAATAATCGGAAGTTCAATTTCATCAATTAAGATTTTAATAAAATCACGTGTAGATAATCCTTTGTTTGATCCAATAGGTGCAGCAAGTGGCATAATAGCTGAAGCTCCTGCATTTACCATATCTCTTGCAACATTTAAATCTGGATACATATAAGGCATTACTATAAATCCTTCTTTTGCAAGAATTTCAGTAGCTTTTAATGTTTCATAATTATCTGGCAGCAGATATTTTGAATCACGAATCACTTCAATTTTAACAAAATCTCCACATCCAATCTCACGTGCTAAACGTGCAATACGAACTGCTTCTTCAGCATTACGAGCCCCTGATGTATTTGGAAGTAATGTAACGTTTTTAGGTATATAATCTAAAATATTAGCAGTGCCACCTAAATTAGCACGACGTAATGCTAAAGTAATTATCTCAGCACCAGCATTTTCAACTGCTGCATTTATTAAATCAAGTGAATATTTCCCAGATCCTAATATAAATCGTGAACTAAATTCATGTCCACCTATAATAAGTTTATCATTATTATTTTCCATGTTCTCTTCTCCTTTATCTTCTTACTATTAAATTTATACCCTCAAGGGGTACCTAGTACCCACAAGGGGCACCTATTACCATCAAGCGGTACCTTGTCTGATCTCTGGCCACTATATAAGTTCAAGTAATCTTCAATTGGATATTTACCCTCAAGTACCCCTAGAAAATCCCTTCTGAAGCTAAGTTTTACTTTATCTGATGTCTAGCCACTGTAATACTCGCATCTTCTATTAAAGTGTGAGCTAACAGTGGCACGACCCTAGATTAGTTCAACTAACCTTCAGTGGGAGATTTACCCTCAAGGGGTACCTAGAAAACTCCCTCTGAAGCTAAGTTTCACTTTATATTTCTTCTATCCCAAGTATTAATCTTAGAACCATATTTGCTTGATGACCTGCGCAGATAGATACACGTGGAGCCATTAGACCTCGCCCTACCATAGCCCCATTTTCTCTATCACCACACAAATAAAAATTGTCTGTTATTTTTTTTGTAACTATTGTATTGCTACTTTCATACCCTGCCATTCCTGAAGCTGACACAATTTTCTTTAGTGGATAACATTCAAGAACGGTATTTACAAGCATAGCCTTCGCTATTGGATTATCAAAAGCTTCACAAATAATGTCATCATCTTCAAATAATCCTTTTACATTTTCTTCAGTAACTTTAACAGTATCAATAGTTACTTTAATAAATGGATTTATTTCCTCAATTTCATTTTTTAATGATTCTGTTTTATATAAGCCAAGATGTTTAATTTTATATTGCTGACGATTTAAGTTGCTTGGTTCTACAATATCAAAATCAATTAAATGCAAATGACCTACTCCTGTTCTTGCTAAACTTACTGCTATATTAGAACCAAGACCTCCAAGACCAGCAATTGCCACCTTAGACGCTTTAACTTTTTCAAATACATGTGGAGTATGTCTTGCACACATCAAGCTTTCGAATTCATCTTGTGATGGCATTTTACCTTTTTCAATAAAGCTCACTTCATCATTTTCACTAAGCTTATAGTCGTCAAAGGTTTGAAATCCATTTAAAATAGATATTATATTTTTTTCATCATCGTAATGCTCTCTGCGTAAATCATGAAGAGTTAAACAATTCGTCGTTACTGTCTTACCATTAATTTTTATATTCAAATCAGCCGCCTCCTACAAAACTTACAACTTCTATAACATCACCATCAGTTAATATTTTTTCTTCATATTGAGTTTTAGGAACAATAGAACCATTACATTCAACTGCAACTAAAGAAATTGTATAACTTTCTCGTACTAGATAATCAGATAAACTTAAATTATCTGCATTGCTTATTTTATTGCCATTTACAGTTATCATAATTCACCTCCCCAAAGTTTTGACGCACAAAAAAAGGCCACAAAAAGAACTACACCCGTGGTGGTGTACCCCTTCATGTGACCTTTGTATTAGTCATCAATCTGTAACATATTGTACCAACATAATAATATAATGTCAATATAGCTTTTTGCTTCCTCTACAATACTAAGTTTATGTTTTCTAATCTTTTCATCTCCAATAACTATCGCTTAATCCATAATTTTTATCTAAATCAAGCACAGAGACATGAACTATTCCATTTCCATTAACTATAGCCATTTTTCTTGAACTGATATCTTTAGCATTATTAGTTGAAGTATCTGCTACAGCATTTGCAATAACCTTAAGTAAATCTTTTTCAACCATATTAGGATTTTTTACAAGAGCAGTATCTATAATTTTAGCAGCATCTTCGCTTATGCTTCCATTTTGTACAACTATATCAAAAGCAAGAGCAAAGCCCCTTACTGTCTTTAAATTGTACTTATCGCATATAATCATTGATTGTCCAATTTTATATGCTTCAGCATCTGATTCAATATCTATAAAGTGTTGATTATTGCTTAAACTAACAAACTGTGAATACCAAGGCTCAGCAATTGTATTTATTGAATTATTAATACTCTTTGCCCATTTAAGTTGATTTTCTGAAGTATCAAGCAACATATTATGAATACTATCATAGTTTGTCCCAAAAATATTTTTCATTTCAGAATTATATTCTCTATCCATTCTATTAAGCAATGGCTGCAAAGTACTTTGACCTATACACCATTGAAGGTATCCCAAAGATAAACCTTGTCCATCAAAATTCCCTGCAATTTGATTAGAATTTCCAACTTCAAATTGCTTACTTATATTTCTTGCAACATTAACTACATCCTCTGTTGGAGAAGTATAATGTTGTATATATGCATCACTTATATAGGCTATGCTATTGTTGTATAAAATTTTATCCCACATCGTACCACTAGTATCTATGGTGGTGCCCAAAATTTCAATATTGTCATAATTATATAAATATCCTTCTACTTCCCCATTTAGGTTAGGAGCTGTTCTTACTTTTAGATCAATTTGAAGCTCTGGATTATACACATATCCTTTATTATTCAAGGTATATTTTTCAGTTCCACTTTTATCTACTGTTGCTGCACTTGCACTAACTCCCCCCAATGAAATGTTACTTGCAACAATTAATACACTAAGTGAACTTAAGAGTGTTTTTTTCTTAATTTTCATCTAAATCCCCCCTATATAAATATCTTCTATATTTCACCGCATAATTATATAAGTGTCATATACTTTCCTCACCTTAAAGTTAGTCATGAGAAAATTGCTGTTCACTTAATAATCATTTTATTTTACATTTTTAATAAGGCACAATCGAAAAGATAACAAGTTCATGTGCCTAATTTCTTTATTAATTATGCTTGTACCATTTATTTTACAGTATAAATATGTCATTATTGTGCCAAGTAAGAAAAATTGTATCAATAAGGATGTTTTTTTAATTATAAATTATATATATGAAATTTATATAATTGAAGAATCAATTTATAGTAGAATGCCTTCGTAAAACAAACTTTTCTATATTGCACTCTTTTACCATTTAACTTCTTTTTTTATTGTTATGCTTTTGCCTACTCGCTATAATTGCCTCAAAATGAAAAATCACTTCTAATAAGATGTCCCTATTTAAGATTCACTACTAAATAAACCTGCACCTTCTATGATTTCTTGCTCCATAAATAAACTTGAAACTGCTTCTTTATAATCACTTAACTTTTGTGACTTCTTTATTTTTTTAGCATATTTCTTATTATCTGAGAATATGTAAATCATATACCCCCATAGTTCTTTCATTTTAAATATTGCATTTCTATCTTCATTAAATACTTCTATATATTTATTTAAAATTTCATCATGAAAATCTTTCAATACTACTTTATCTATATTAGTATTATTTTTAATCTCATTCATTAACCCTGGATTGGCCAATATCCCTCTTCCTAGCATTACTGTTTTTACTTCTGGAAAATCTTTTATGAATTTATTATTATCGTGAGCAGTAAAAATATCACCATTATAACATACTGGATTAGTACTTAATGCTAATGCATCTTTAAATACCTCTAAATTAGGTTTATTTCCATAAAAATCTTTTTGTGTTCTAGGATGAATAATTAATTCTTCCATAGGATACTTATTATAAATTTTTATCAGCTCATAAAATTCTTCTGGATTATCTTTTCCTATTCTAGTTTTTATAGAAATTTTCATATCATCCATTTTAAATATTTCATCTAAAAACATATCAAGTTCTTCTCTTAGGGCTAGAAATCCTGACCCCCTATTTTTTGAAACAACCGTTCCAGCAGGACAGCCTAAATTTAAATTAACCTCGTTATAACCTAATTGTTGTAATTTACTAGAAAGTGTAATGAAACCTTCTGAATCGTTAGTAAGTATTTGAGGCACTATATTCATACCTTTATTATTTTCAGGCAAAGCATCCCTTAATTCTTTAGTTTTAAGACTTCTGCTTTTATTGGTAACAATAAAAGGTGTGAAGTATTTATCAATATTACCAAAAAACTTTTCATAAGTATTTCTATATATATATCCTGTAATTCCTTCCATTGGTGCTAAATAATATTTCATTTAATAACTCCTTTATAAAAACTTTCTAAAAAGTATTATATCAGCTTAATCTTTTCTTATCTACTTCATTAATAAAATGGTTTATAGATACTCATAAGCCTTCTTTTCTTTTCAACCAGTTCAATATGTCTTTATATACTTCATTTTTATTAACTTCATTAAGTATCTCATGTCTAAAACCTGGATATAATTTCATCTGTACATCTCTAATACCAATTTCTTTATAAATTTAAACATAAGAATAGTTGTGCTATGGTTCTCCATATCTAATTTAGCTTAATTGGCAACCTTAAAACACTAGTGTGTTTCATTCCAATATAATGACTTATCTACTAAATCACTATTAGCTTCCTCTCTATCCCATGCTACATCCTTCCTTACTAATCTAGCTGGATTACCTGCAACAACACAATTGTTAGTGAATTTCTTAGTAACTACACTATTGGCTCCTATTATACTTCCATCTCCAATTTCACTATTAGAAAGCACTGTGCACTTAATACCAAACCATACATGCTCACCTATAGTTATATCTTGTCCTCCATTAATATGTTTTCCAGTCTTAACATCAAATATTGGATGTCCATCGTTTGCCATAACAACAACATATGTAGAGATCATACAATCATCACCAATTTTTATTTTACCGTCATAACTGCTAACACATACAAAGTCAGGCCCACCATGAGATTCTTTGCCTATACTTATACTGCTATCTTTTTTAGCAAAAAACGAAGAATTCTCAGAAAAACTACACTTCTGTCCAATATCTATAGAACTTCTTTCAATACATCCAACTATACTTTTTTCTCTGATCTTACATGGAGAAGTTAAGTTTAAATGGCTTCCTTCAGTACAAGTAATAGTAACCTTGTCTCCTATTAAACAGCCTTCACCAATATCTATACTGCTATCATCAATGCAAGTAATTGTAATCTGCTCTCCGATATTACAGTTTGAACCAATATTAATGCTACTTCCAGTACAGCTTATCTCGACTTTACTGCTTAATTCTGTCTTTATATTAATTGTGCTATTATATCCAAGAAATTTAAATTTTGTACCCTTTGGTGCGTTTATATTGTTTGCATATATATCAGTATACTCCCCATCATTCAATACACTAGTTGACTTATGTATAATATATAAATAATCCTCAACTTCTTCATAATTATTCTCAGTTAAAAAGAGTTCTATTTCGTCCTTATAATCTCCAGCTACAAACACAAAAAAGTCTCTACTATTGCTTATTAATATCTCAGGCTTCAAAACATCTTTTCCATTAAATTTATATTCTTGTCCCTCAGCTTTCTTATCAACAAATGAATATATTTCATGCCCTTTTTCAATTAAAATATTAGATAATTTTTCTCCTTCTCCACCAGCTCCCCAAATGATTATCTTTCTACCCTGTACATTACAAATGTACCTTTCAATTTCCATACTCTTAATTACATTTTCAAAAAAATTCGCCATATTATATCTCCACTTACAACTAAATATTGTTCACAATATTAAATTTTGTTTTCTATATATTTACTTTATTTAATATTTTTGTTCATATATTCTAATTATAACTTTTAAATTAACTGCCTTCAAATTAATATTCCTTAATTTTTGCTTAGCACTCTGTTTTAGCATAGCTCTAATATATACATATAAGTACTTTTGATTGTAATTGACTTTTAAATTCTTCTTCTTACACCAAAGGTTAACCTCATCTATTTTATTTTTAGAATGTTTACCTATTTACTATCTGTTAATCTATAAAATTCTCACTCTCATCATCTATTTACTTATTCATTACATAAAAATAACCCACGAAAATTTTAGATTTTCGTGAGTTTTATTGTGGTGGCGAATTGCCGCGTACTAAATTCACTAATACTTTTATTTATGATACGATTCACCGTGACGGGTATAACGTGGACTTTAATTTATATAGTTTTTTTCATAGATGCTATTATAAATATTAGTTAACTCGTTCTTCTATATTTATTTCTTTGACACCTTTTTTCTTATAAACAAAAAATAATATATAAGCACAAACACACATAGCAACACAAGTTATAAATGCTGATGGTGTAGAAATATCAGCTGTCTTTCCGATAATCACATTGACTCCTGCACCAGTTAAATCCCCAAACATAGCAAATACTGATAAAAGAGTAGCCCTATCAACAGTA
>Ga0302162_10000081_pt1 | contig 29869 bp, 26 predicted proteins | sample I_Fen_E2_2_FD_193501 | JGI IMG/M metagenome (GOLD analysis project Ga0302162, IMG submission 193501) | Peat permafrost microbial communities from Stordalen Mire near Abisko, Sweden - I_Fen_E2_2 | ecosystem: Environmental > Terrestrial > Soil > Wetlands > Permafrost | place: Sweden: Abisko...
AAATGGCAGATGGTTGGTTTTATTCATGGGGTGATGAATACTGATAACGTGACAATTAGCGGAGAAACTATTGACTATGGACCTTGTGCCTTCATGGATACCTATGACCCGGCAACGGTATTCAGTTCCATTGATAGGGGAGGTCGCTATGCCTATGGAAATCAGCCATATATTGCTGGATGGAATCTCGTGCGATTTGCTGAAACTCTATTACCTTTGCTGCATGATAATAAAGAGAAGGCTACGCAGCTGGCTCAGGATGCAATCTCAGATTTTACCCAGTTGTATCAAAAGAATTGGCTATCAGGAATGAGGACAAAACTAGGAATATTTAATGAAGAACCTCAGGATGAAAACCTTATTAAAGGCCTGCTTAGTATGATGCGCAAGCATGGTGCTGATTATACCAATACCTTTCGTGGATTAACTTTTGATGAGTTCTCGGATATGGACTTGTTTGATACTGAGCTATTTGCTGAGTGGTATAAAAAATGGAAGGAAAGACTGAGTAGGCAGGAGGAATCCAAAGATTGTTCTCTAGAGCTAATGAAAAGCTCAAATCCTGCGATAATCCCTCGTAACCACAGAGTAGAAGAGGCACTGGAAGCCGCGGAGAAAAAAGGAGACTACAGCGTGATGGAAAAGCTTCTTAATGTGATTTCGAGTCCTTACGTTTATTCAGATGAACAGGCTGGTTACATCTCACTACCTGAGAAATCAACCTGTCCTTACCGAACATTTTGTGGTACTTAATATAGAGAACAAGGCATCCCAATATACTTTTATATCTTTATATATTATGAAATAGGTAAGCGAAACTGATTGCAAATTTACAATTAGATATATATTTATATTATAACTCGTAATTTACATAATTAAATATAATGGTGGATTTTAAAGCTTGCGTTTCGCCTCCACCATGAAACCCACAAAAACCATAATTGATTTTCGTGGGTTATTCCGTTTGTAATTTTAGGGCTACATAAGTATTGTGTTGATGATTAGAAATATGTTATAAATTGCCTATATGAATTTATACTATAAGCATAAATATTGGTGAAACATAGAAAGAGTCATCAATATGAATCTTAATTGTCTTTATTTTTCTTATTAATTCAGAATAAATTTTTATTTATATGCCAATCTAATATTAAATATATAATTTTAAATAATTATATAGAGTGGAGGGCATTACAATGAAAATATTAAGAAAAATAATTACATTAATTCTAGTTATGTTAATTATTTTTACATTAACAAGTACCACTAAAGTTAATACATCTGCTAGTTCGAATATAGATTTTAATAGTAGAAAAATAGTTAACGTTGCAGTAATAATTCACTCACTTGAGCATCCGTATATAATAAGACTTAAAGAAAGTTTAGAAAATATTGAAAAAGAAAGCAAGAACAATATTAAATTTACTTTCTTTGATGCAAAAAATAATATAGCTATACAAAATGAAATATTATATTCTGCTCTAAAAAGTAAATTTGATTTAGTTATATTAAACTCAGCAGATAAAAAAGAAAATTTTGTAGAAGACGTTATTAATAAAGTTAAACAAGAAGACATTCCATTAATTCTAATGTATATTGCTCCAGAAATAGTATCAAAAGTTTCTAAACTCTATAATAAAGTTGCTTTTGTAGTACCAGATTCTAAGCAGGCAGGTATTGCAGAGGGTAAAATTCTTGTTGATTTATGGAATAGTAATAAGAAAGCCATAGATAAAAATGGTGATGGCGTACTACAATATATTATGTTACAAGGTGTAACTGATGATCCACAAACAATTGATAGAACTAAATATGTTATTTCAGAAATTAATGATTTAGGAATAAAAACACAACAGCTTGAGCTGATACATGCTAATTGGTTAAAAGAGTTAGCTAAAAGTTCTATTGATAACTTGTTTCTTAAATATAATGAGAAGATTGAAGCAATAATTTCAAACAATGATGCAATGGCAATAGGTGCTATTGAAGCACTACAAAAATATGGATACAATAAAGGTGATAAATCAAAAAATATAGCAGTTGTTGGAATTGATGGATTACTTGAAGCAAAAGATTTAATTGATAAAGGTCTTATGACTGGCACTGTTATTCAAGATTCGAAGGTTGCAGCTGAAATGTTTTATACTATTGGAATGAACTTAATTCATAATTTGAATCCTACAGAAAATACGAATTATGAGATTGTTGATGGAGAAATTATAATTCCATATTATTATGATACATATACAGGTAAGGCAAATAATCCATAAATATATTAGAATCTGATAAAGAAGGAGTGGTAGCAAGTTCAATTCTACGAAAAATACAATTTAGAGTAAAAGCCAATATTGAAATTTTTACATTTTATAGAACTTTCATTGAAACTGATAGTGCTTTTAATCACTGGTACCCAGATATAAGCGATAACAAGTGAGAACAGAGTAACTAATGTTCTAATCCATGTTTCTAAGTTGGTTGTTGTGTACTGATTGACAATGAGGAAATATCCGACTGTCAAGAGTACACAGATGACCATCAAAACAAGACGTGTGAGAATTTTTCAAAAAATCGTTCAAAGGCTGCCTGGGCAACAAAACTAAGGCATCCTCCAACCACAAATGTCAGAAGAAGTTTGTAAAAAGGTTCGTCAAGGGTTATACTTTTTGCATTTACAATTGCAGCTGCAAGAAGAAAAAGTACAGTTAATGGATAGCGAGACATTGCATCATATAATCCACTAAGTTTGCTTCTTAAATTATCTATAAATTTCATATTTGAACCCTCCTTTATGTATGGTGCTTTTAATCTGAACAGCAGGCACTTTATTAATTAATAAGATTCTCTTTATATATAAATATTCCATATATTCTGACAATTATCCTCTAAGATAATTACACTGGAATTAGAATATTTTTTTCATTAAAACACATCCTAAGATTAAATAGACATCATGGAGGATTGCAATGAGAATTTTAAAAAAATTATTAATATTTATTATGATTACAGTTATGATAATGGTTCTACTAGTAGGAATTTCTAAAAATAATGTATCTGCTAGTTCAAATTTTAGTAAAGGCACTCCTGTTAAGGTAGGTGTATTCTTCGATAATTCTAATGCTATGTATATTTCTCTCCTTAAACAAAATTTAGAACGTATTCAAAAAGAAAATGGAAATAAAGTTGAATTTATCTTCTTTGACGCAAAAGATAATCAAGCTACACAAAATGAAAGTATTGAAAAAGCCCTTACACAAAAGTTTGACCTTTTTATTGTAGGTATAATTACTCCTAACTTAAAGGATGTAGAAAGCACTTTGCTTAAAATTATGGAAAAAAACATTCCTTTAATTTTAAATCCAGATCCGACTCAAGACATAATAAACTTTGTTAAATCTTATAAGCCATTTGTGGTTATTGGAGCAGATTTTGAGCAATCTGGTACTATGGAGGGAAAAATTCTTGCTAATGAATGGAATTCTAATAAAGAGTCTATAGATAAAAATCATGATAACATATTGCAGTATGTTATGTTAAAAGGCAGAATTGGCAGTCCATTAACATATTTAAGAACAAAGTACTCCATTTTAGCACTTAATGATGCTGGAATAAAAACAGAAGAACTTGCAGCCAATTCTTGTGAATGGATGGAAGATTGCGCTAAAAGTTCTATTGAATCACTGGTTCTTAAATACGGTAACAAAATTGAAGCCATAATTTCAAATAATGATGCTATGGCAGTAGGTGCTGTTAAAGCCTTGCAGAAATATGGATATAATAAAGGTGATAGAAAAGCAACAATCCCAGTTGTGGGAATTGACGGAATGCCAGCTGCCAAAGATTTAATACAAAAAGGATTTATGGCAGGGACTGCTGTTGTAGAGCCTCATGATCTTGCTGAAGCTCTTTATGCTATTGGAATGAATTTAGCTTCTGGCAAGCTTCCTCTTGAAAATACAAATTATAAATTTGATGACACAGGATTTACAGTTCATCTAGATTACAAGGAATACATAAAATAATATAAATTAATTTGGTAATGTAAAATGTGAAAAAATATGCGAAGTCATTATTGAAATCATTAAAAGAAATTTATAATTTTTAAAATCAATAAATATAAAAGTTTAGGATAGTAAATTTGCTATCTCATGGAGAACTAGAAATATCCCTAGAAGATTTTAGGAACAGTGGAAAATATAATGTTGTGGGAAGAATAAGATCAAAGGAATTATTACTACTAGACTGCTTAAAGGCTTTCCAAAAATTTAATTTTAGGTTATGTGATGAGGAATAAACTTAATAAGTCACAGAAGTTTCCAAGTATAAGCACTTCACTAAATTGTAGATTTAGTGGAGATGAAGAAGCTATAATGATTGCAGAAATGCTCACTACGTCAACACTAACCCTCTCTAGAACAAAAGTAGAGAGGCTATAGAATATTTTTAATATACTACTCTTCTTTAATTAAGATATTTATTTCACCAAAGGATAGTTCTATGGATACTTTATAGACATTATTTATCATCATATTAGAAGACACTTCCTGTGGAGTCATTTCTAATTATATGCCTTCATTAGACATATTAACCAAGAAAATTCCATTATGTAGATTTAAAAATTCTCCAACAGAAGCTTCTACCATTTCATCCATAGTGTTTAATTCCTCTTCAGCATATTTAGATGCGAATTTTACAAAAGAATTCTCTTCTGCTTCAATAAAAAGTAGATAAGTTTATTTTCCATTTTATATTTTGTCCAGCAGTGCATTTACATTCATATTTTTCTAATTTAATTACGTCTCTTATAATTGCTTCTGTATCTATAAATCTAATTAAATTTCTTGTAAATAAAGATAAATAGTCTTTAAGTGCTTTCTGATTTTCTAATCCAACATATAACTTTTACTGGCATAACTATATCTATAAATACTAAATTAGGATTATTTTCTTTATAAATAGCTACTGCTTTTTACCCATCGGTTGCTTCTAAAATATCAAAGGAACCATATAAAGTTAAACTATTTTTTAATTTTTTTCCAATTAACATTGAATCATCGCATATAAGAATTTTCGATAAATTCCCGGCTATAACCATTACCCCCTAAATTACCAATTTTATAGATTTTAATACATTAAATACTATATATTCTTCTTAAATTTCATTTTTCATCTATATATTCATAATTTTTTAAATATTTTAGAGTTGATGGAAATTAGAGTATTGTATAAAGAAAATTCATCTGATATTATAGCTTTAGATGATTACTTACGAATTGAGTGAAATAGATTATATGAAAATAGTGGAGTTGTATTTTAGCATATAGGTGATATAAGACTGAAGATGATGTAGTCAAGAGTGTAAGAATATGCTAATATACTTAAATGGGAATAGCTACTAATGGTGCTCTTATTTGGAGTTTAGTTGGTAAAGGGATACTATATTTTTAGTATGGTTGTTATAAAAAACTTTTAACGGTCTAGTAGACAATTAATTATTTCATTTGGAGGTGTATATGAGAGTTGTTAATGTCTCCAATCTGAAGGGAGATGAAATCCTTGGAAAGCAGATTTTTGATGAATCAGGTAGAGTTTTACTTCGTGTTGGAGTAAAGCTCAGACCTTATTACATTGAAAGAATTAAAGGACTTGGGATTTATTCAGTATACATTGATGATGATATGTCAAAAAATGTAATTATTGAAGAGAATATTTCTGAAAAAACAAGGCAAATGAGCAAACATGCAGTTAAGGAAATGACTGAAAAGTATTGTCGTGAAGGAAAAGCTGATAATAGCAGTGTTATGAATTCAGTAAACTCAGTGATTGAGGATATAATCTCAAATAAAAATGTTTTGATAAATGTTGCAGAAATAAGTGCAAGTGATAATAATATATATTCCCATTGTGTAAATGTCTGTGTATTGTCTACAATAATAGGAACTCATATGGGATACAGTATGTCAAAGCTTAAAGATATAGCTATGGGTGCAATGTTACATGATATAGGTAAGATAAAAATCATGAATGATAAAGAAATTTCAGCACAGTTTAAGACTAAGGAAGAATTAGATAAATATATTGAACTCATGCATCCTAAGGTTGGTTATGATCTTTTAGGAGAACAACATGTTTGGAATTCATATGTCAAGGTAGCTGTATTAATGCATCATGAAAGAAGCGATGGCAGCGGATATCCTTTAAAACTAAAAGGTGATGAGATAAATCAAATTGCAAAGATAGTGTCAATATGTGATGTATTTGATAATTTGATATCGGGTAGAAGTACAGGGGAACGTAAAACTGTATATGAGGTTATTGAATATCTTGTGGGTATGAGTAATGTTTATTTTGATGCAGAAATGGTACGCAAATTTACAATGAACATAGCTGCTTTCCCTACAGGGAGCGGAGTTATTTTAAGTTCAAATGAAAAGGGATTAGTGGTAAGGCAAAATAACTCAATGCCAATGAGACCAGTGGTAAAAGTTATATATGATAAATTAGGAAATGCACTTTTAGAACCTTATGAAATTGATTTATTAAAAGAATTAACTCTGTTTATTACAGAAACCTGTGAAATTTAGATTTTTTGGGAGGGATTAAGTGAGTGATATAAACAAGTCCTCGAATACTAGTTATTCTAATGATTGTCTAAAACTGATTAATAATATTTTCAAGAGATTTTTAGAGATAGATAGTATTAATTATACGAGTTTATTAAAGGAATCATTGGAGGAAATTGGTTTATTTTTTAATTTGGATAGAAATTATGTCTATTATCTTTGTGAAGATCCTACTTTTATGCAAATAGAATGTCAATGGAATAAGAAAGATATAAGACCCAAAAGAGAAGCACCTCAGGAAGAGGTAGTTTATGCTCTTCCATGGCTCATACGTGAGATTAAAAATAATGATTTTTTAGCAATAAATAATCCTAAGGAACTTCCTGCCGAAGCAATATTTGAATCAGAAGTTTTTAGCACAGAAGGAATAAAAGCTTCGCTTATAATTCCATTAAAAAATGAGAATAAGTTAATCGGATTTATAGGTTATGAAAGTTTATCAAACCCTATAACATGGGGAGAAGATATAATCAAGATATTAAGTGATATTTCAAGTTTTTTTTCATTTTTAAGAGTGAAAGTTACAAAGTCAAAAGCAATTGAATCAATGCTTGATGGGCAAGCAATCTTACTCAATAATTGTGAGTCTCAGATTTGGGCGTTAAGTAATGTTACTTCTTATGCGACTGTTAATGAAGCACATGCAGAGTTTTTCGGAAAGAAGAAAAGTGATTTAGAATATCAGGATTTATTCGATATATTTGATATAGACACTGCAAATAAGCTTTCTGCAAGTAATTGGGATTTGTTTCAAAAGAATGAGCCTGCAGAAAAAGAACTTAAGATTAAGAATTGGAAAGATGAATATAGACTACTTCAAATCAAAAGTAAACCTGCGCGGGATGAAACTGGTAATATTAAGTATCTTATTTGCACTGCTGAAGATATTACAGAGCAGCGGTTAGCAGAAACTGAACTGTACAAGGCAAAAGAACTGGCAGAAGCAGCAAATATTGCAAAGAGTCAGTTCCTTGCAAATATGTCTCATGAAATAAGAACACCAATGAACGGAGTATTTGGATTTCTTCAGTTGTTGCAATCAACTAATCTGTCTATAGAACAAAAAGAGTTTATACGTGAAGCAAAGTCTGCTTCAGAAGTATTATTACATATTATTAACGATATATTAGATTTTTCAAAGATTGAAGCTAAAAAATTAACCATGGAAAAAGTTAGGTTTAACTTAAGAACTATTATTGAAGATGCTATTTCATTCCTTGTCCCTAATGCTACAGAAAAAGGACTTCAACTTAATGCTATGGTTAAAGAAGTTGTTCCTGAAGAGGTTATTGGTGATCCATCAAGGCTTAGGCAGATATTAAACAATCTTATAAGTAATGCAGTGAAATTTACAGAAAGTGGTGAAATTTCTGTTACAGTTGATTATTTAGAGGAAGAAAATGAAATAGCTGTACTTAGCTTTGAAGTAAAGGACACTGGAATTGGAATCCGCAAAGAGGATATTCATAAGCTATTTCAATCTTTTAACCAAGCAGATGCCTCTACAACTAGAAAATATGGAGGAACAGGACTTGGACTTGCCATATCTAATGAATTGGTCAAAATGATGGGTGGAGAAATTTGTGTTGAAAGTAACATTTCGGAAGGTTCGACATTCAAATTTTATGTGAGACTCGAGATAGTGAAAAAAGCCTCAGAAGAAAAATTTATGTTTGAAAAGCTTGATGATATGAATATTTTGATTGTTGATGATAATAAAAATAATAGAAAGAGTATAAGTTCGTATTTTGAAGGGACCGGATTGAAGGTATTTGAAGCCAAGGATGCTGGCAATGCGATTACTACAATCATTTCAAATGCAAGTACAAAAAACAAAATAAGTATTGCTGTCATAGATTATGAAATCTCAGGCATGAATATCTATGAACTTGCAACTACATTAAAAAATATACCTTTTGCAAAGAATATTAAACTCATACTTATGACTTCCAAAGCTCAAATAGAAGATGGCAAGGCTGCAAAAGAATATGGCTTTTCAGGGTGTTTGTCCAAGCCTCTGCGAAGAGACGATTTATTCAATTGTATTGATATAGCATTGGGTTTAAAAAAAGAAGATGAAGAAGAAGAACAAGTCGTAGAGAAACATATTGTTAAAGAAGTTAAAAATGGATCAAAACCAAGGATTTTATTGGTTGAAGACAATGAAGTGAATCGTAAAATTGTTATAAGTATTCTCAAATCTCATAATATGACTAGTGATGTGGCGCTAGATGGTAGTGAAGCGTTAAAAGCAGTGTCAGAGAAAGATTATGATATTGTTTTTATGGATTGTCAGATGCCAGTAATGGACGGGTATGAAAGCACAGCTAAAATAAGGTTGCTTGAAGGAGATAAAAAGCATACTACAATTATTGCAGTGACTGCTAATGCCATGGAGGGTGACAGTGCAAAGTGTATTGAAGCCGGAATGGATGCTTATATTAGTAAACCTATTAATTTTGATATTATGTTTAGGATGATAGAAGAAAGTACTAAAAAGAGTGAGCCTGAGTCTGAGTATAGTAGTTTAATATATAGTTATGTTGATCGATTTGCTGAAATCTCAGGACTTGAAAAAGATGATGCAAAAGAAATACTTGAAGATTATATAAAATGTCTACCAGAGTTATTGGGTGGTATTGAAGATGCTATTGATAGTAATAATTTTAATAAATTGGCAAAGTTGACTCATGAGCTAAAAGGTTCTTCTGGAACTCTAAGAATAACATCTGTTCATGAATTAGCTATAAAGCTTGAGGAAAAAGCTATTAAACAAGAAATAGATGAATGTGCTAGACTTTTTATTCAAATAAAAGATTTGTTTTATTAAGAATATGGAAGAAAATAATACATCCATGCTGGCTTATTATTTTTGGGATATACATTAGGTAATCTTCAAAAATCAGTAATTTAAATTAGAAAAATTAGAGATATAAAGGAGTTTTTAATATGAGAAAGATATTAATAGTTGATGATTCATCGTATATGAGAAAGTTTGTAACAAAGATTGTTGAAAAAGGAGGTTTGTATATAATATATGAGGCATCAAGTAAAGATACTGCAATAGAGATATTTGAAAATGAAAATCCAGAGATTGTAATTTTGGATTTAAATATGTCTGAAGTTAGAAAGGAAGGTATTGGTGTGTTAACTGAAATAATGAATATTAATCCTGAAGCAGTTGTAATTATTATATCAGCAGTAGGATATGAAGATGTTAAAGATGAATGTATAGCACTGGGAGCTAAGAGCTACATTCAGAAACCTTTCGATACTAAAATTTTATTACAAACATTAGAAGAATATAAATAAGATTATAGAAGTTTCTCCTAAGAATATACCAGATTACTATTTATAAGGGCTTTAGTATGAAACTTTTTTCTAATAAGAAAGATAATAATTCAAATAGAGATGCCAAGAAATCAAGAGCTAAGGCGCAATCCTTAGCTCTTTTTTCGCCTGAAAATAAGTAGAAAAGCTGGAATAAAAAACAGAAAGACATGCAGCCCTTTATTGTGAATGGCTTCAAGATTGAGCTAAAAATTCTATTGAATCTCTGATTCTTAAATATGCAACAACATTGAAACCATAATTTCAAATAATGATGCTATGGAAGTAGGTACTATTGAGGCCTTGCAGCAGCCATATGCGGGCACTACGTGAAGTCAAAAGTGGTTATTTTTTGTTTAAATATAGGCAATGAAAAGTTGTCATTTATATGGTACAATTAGATAAATATACCATAAGTCAAATAGCTAGAGATGTACTAGCTATATTTGATTTTAATTTAGAATTTAATGGACATAATTAACTAAGGAGAAGTGGTTTTTAAATGAGAATAAAATATAAACTTATAATCAGTTATTTAGTTTTAATTGTATTTTCCGTAAGCGTATTAGGCTTTTTAATTGCTAAAAAATCAAACAATGCGGTCGTCAATGAGGTAAATGAAAAAAGTCAGCGTTTAACAGAATCAATTAGTACAACTCTTAGTGTAAGAAATGATCTGCTTACAGAAAAATCTTACGGGGACTTAAATTTTGCGAATACCCTATTAAATAATTTCACTGATTTAAATGTAGATTATAATGAAAGTGTAAGAGTTGGGGAGTTTAATTTACCAGTTTTATATGCCGGAAAGCAAAGGTTATCCTTAGATGATACCATAGTTGATGAGATTAAACAGTCTACAGGTACCGTTGCAACTATATTTTTATTGCATGATGATAAGCTTATAAGAGTTTCCAGTACAATTTTTGAAGATGACAAGAGGGTAGTAGGTACATATATACCTAGTGATTCTGTTGCTTATAAAAAAACAATTAATAATGAAGAATATATCGGTAATATTGTAATAGAAGGTATTGGCTATGTAACAAGAATGAAACCATTATTGGATAAAGATAAAAAAGTCATAGGGGCAATAGGTATAGGAAATAAAATTCTTAATAATTATTTAGATGAAACATTAATTAATATTAAATTGGGAAAAACTGGTTATGTATATATACTAGATTCCGAAGGTAATGTAATTACTCATTCATCTGAAAAAGGAAAGAATGTAAGCCAGTATGATTTTGTTCAAAAAATGCATTCAACTAAAAATGGAACAATTGAGTACACTTATAATGGAGTTAAGAAGGTAGGTTATTATCAATATTTTGAATCTTGGGATTGGTATATAGTTACTTCGGCTGATTATGATGAACTAAACGCATCATCTAAATCAATTTTGACAATGACAATAGTTACCGGATTAATAATAATTCTTTTAGGCGGAATTATAGCATTATTTTTGACTAATACTTTAGTTAAACCCATTAATAAGTTGAAATCCTGTATGGAGATAGCTGGAAAAGGTGATCTGACAGTACGCTGCAACATAGGGAGTAAAGATGAGATAGGAATACTAGCAAATAGTTTTAATAATATGCTAGAAGAAAACGAGAGGTTGCTAGAAGAAACAGTGCAATATGATAAATTAAAAACAGAATTTATTGCTAATATGTCTCACGAATTAAGGACACCTTTAAATATTATATTTTCAACAGCTCAGTTATTTGATGTACTTATAAGTAAAGGTGAAAACCTAAATACTGATAAAATAAGAAATTATACAAGCAGTATAAAACAAAATTGCTACAGGTTATTAAGATTAGTAAACAACTTAATTGATATGACAAAAATTGATTCTGGTTTTATGAAGCTGGAGTTGAGTAATGAAAATATAGTACAAGTTGCAGAAGAAATAACACAATCAACTGCTGAATATGTACAATTTATGTCAAGAACTATAATATTTGATACAGATGAAGAAGAAAAAGTTATGGCTTTTGATGCAGAAAAGTTAGAGAGGATTTTGCTTAATTTAATTTCAAATGCTACTAAATTTACTAATCCAGGAGATAAAATTTACGTTACTTTATATGATAAAGGTGATCATGTTATTATTTCCGTAAGGGATACAGGAAAAGGAATTCCGGAAGAAAAGCTATCACAACTTTTCCAAAGATTTAAACAAATAGACCCTTTGTTAAATAGAAGTCATGAAGGCAGTGGTATAGGATTATCCATAGTTAAATCTTTGGTTGAGATGCATGAAGGAACAATAGAAGTAAAAAGTAAGTATGAAGAAGGCACAGAGTTTATAATATGTCTGCCTGCTAAGGTTATTTCAGCAGAGAAGCATGCTATGAAAGTTAAAAGTGATTCTACAAACCAATCGAATGTTGATAATATAAATATCGAGTTCTCAGATATTTATAGCTAAGATATCTGCAGAAGTAGTTCTGATATATTATACATAGTAGTTATTTGGAATCAAAAATAAATGATTGTAGATGGATTATTAAACATGACTTTGAAGGTGAAATTACAAAGTACAAATAATGGGAAGGTTTGATTAGTAACCAACAGTAATTACTAATCAAACCTTAAATTTATGTTGATTTATCAATCATCTTTGGCGATAACTTTTTATATAATTCTACATTTTATTATCTCTATATGTTTAATATAAAATCCAATTTCTTCACCATTGGTGGCTGCAGTATTATTAAGTTTAACGATTGCGTATAACGTAGATGTATCTTATTTATAAATTTGTAACAGAACTACAAAGTTTCAACACTTGAATTTAATTTTACTTTTTCTACTGGTTGATTATACATTAAGAATAAAAAGATACCAAATAAAATAATTACAGAACCAATGAACTGATTGATAGTAATTACATTTCCAAAAATAAAGTATGATAGTATACACGTTCCAATGGGCTCTCCTAAAATGCTCATTGAAATTGTTGAAGCACTTACCCATTTAATCAGCCAGTTAAAAATTGTTTGTCCCATTATTGTTGAAATAAATGCTAAGCCGAAAAACCACAACCAATCAGATATTGGGTATCCTGTTAATGGATAGCCAAGAACAAGTGAGTATACTAGTAAGAATAAGGCACTTGATGAATAAGCTATTAAAGCATAGGGAACAAGAGATAAAACTTTTCTTAGATGTTGACCAATAAAAAAATAAACTGTTATTGTTGCAGCACCTAGCAAAGCAAGAATATCTCCAAACAATGCTGTACCACCAATATTAAAATCGCCCCATCCAATTATAAAACTACCAACTACAGCTAGGATTCCTCCACCAATTGCAAATCCTTTTAATTTTTCACCAAAGAAAAAATAGCCTCCAATAAACGCAAATAAAGGTTGAAGGGTAACAAATACGGTTGAACTTGCTACAGAAGTAAAATGCAAAGATTCAAACCAAAGTCCATAATGCAAAGCAAGAAAAGCTCCAGCAAGACTACCTAACAGCCATTGTTTTCGAGATAAACTTTGTATTTCTTTAAACGTTCCTTTGCGAAGAAACAATGCGGGTAGTAAAAGAAAAGTAGTAAATATCATACGATAAGTTGCTATAATTGGTGCAGGTGCACTAGAAAGTTTTACAAATATAGCAGACGTTGAAAGAGCCAAAACTCCAATGAATAGTATCAAGTAAAGTGAAAAGTTTCGTGTGTTATTCATAATAATCCTCCTATTTTATTTTGAAACATAATAAATAACTCTATTAGAGCGTCTATGTAAATAAAGCAAAATATTTGATATTCAGAGCAATTGCTTATTAAAATAAACATGTTGATATTATATAATACATTTTTATGATACACAAAGCTTTTTATATACAATCTGAAAGGAACTTCTTCAGATGTCCCTTTATTTAGTATATTAATAAAATTATAATCACAATAGATTAATAAAATAATATTTTTTCATTTTGTTATTGACTTAGAGTTAACGTGATGTTCTATAATGAAATTAAACTAAGTTAATTTATATTTATTTCGAAAGGGTTCAAAATGGAATTTTTAGAATTATCAAAAAAGATATATTTTATTGATTAGATATTGTCCCTTCACTCAATTAGTATAATCAAACAAGAGAGTAATCCATTATTCGTAGTGAAGACCCAAAAGCGAGTTAAGAGGAGGAGAATTTTTAATGAATGTTAGTAGAAATTTGACAAAAGGTAATCCTGCGAAATTAATATTGTTATTTACTATTCCTTTATTAATAGGGAATATTTTTCAACAGTTCTATAGTATCGCTGATACATTCATTGTTGGACGTACTATAGGTGTTAATGCTTTAGCAGCAGTTGGTTGTACAGGGAGCATAATGTTTTTGATTTTAGGATTTGCTCAAGGGTCAACAGCTGGCCTTTCAATTATTACAGCACAAAAATTTGGTGCTGAGGATACACAAGGAGTTAAAGAAAGTTATGTAGCAGGTATAGCAATCAGTATGATAGTAACTATAGTTCTTACTACTATAAGTACAATTTTTGCTAGACCTATACTAATATTAATGAATACACCACCAGAAATTATAGATGATGCATATCGTTTCGTATTTGTTATATTCCTTGGAATAATAGCATCTATGTTTTTTAACTTTTTTTCAAATATTATTCGTTCTTTAGGAGATAGTAGAACACCCTTATTATTTTTGATAGTAGCATGTATTTTAAATGTAATTTTAGAGTTGGGATTTATTTTAATATTAAAAATGGGCGTGGCAGGAGCAGCGTGGGCAACTGTTATAGCACAAGGTGTTTCGGCTTTATTATGTATGTGGCATATAAAAAGAAACTTACGAATACTTAGATTAAAAAAGAGTGACTTAAAAATATCAAAAGAAGTTTTTTTAGAGCATATAAAGATTTCGCTGCCAATGGGTTTTCAAGCATCTATAATAGCTATTGGTGCTATTATATTACAATTTGCACTCAATGGTCTTGGTGCTACCTCTGTAGCGGCATATACTGCTGCTCAAAAAATTGATTCTATCGCAGTTCAACCTATGATGTCCTTTGGTATAACAATGGCTACTTATACAGCTCAAAATTATGGTGCTGGAAAAATTGATAGGATAAGAGAAGGGGTAAAGCAATGTGTTATTATATCAGTTACATTTAGTATTGTAGTAGGACTTATTAATATTTTTGCAGGACATTTTCTTACAGGCATGTTTGTCGGATACGATCAAAAAGAAGTTATTTTATTATCGCAAACTTATTTAACTTCTAACGGATTATTTTATTTCTTACTTTCATTACTTTTTATATATAGATATACTCTTCAAGGGTTAGGACAAAGCTTTATTCCAACAGTAGCAGGGATAATGGAATTGATCATGAGATCATTTGCAGCAATTATATTATCAAAACCATTAGGATTTTTAGGAGTATCTTTATCAAATCCTTTAGCGTGGCTTGGTGCATGTATTCCATTAATCATTTCATATCACTTTACTTATAAGAAAATAAATAGTGAATATTCGAAGAAAGCAGATTATACATATGAAACTAATATAAATGAATGTTCTCAGAATGAATAACTTAAATAGATGTAAAAATATAATTGAAGCTAGCTTTTGCTAGCTTCAAATTTATCTACATGCAAAATTGAAGGAAATAATTTCATCCAAAGCATTACAACAATTATGGTGCCGATACCCCCAATAAAAGCAGCAGGAACAGTTCCAAATAAAGAGGCTGTAAGACCTGATTCAAATTCACCAAGCTGATTAGAGGTACCTATGAATATCATGTTTACAGAGCTTACCCGTCCTCTCATATAATCTGGAGTTTCAAGCTGTACAAGAGTGGAACGAATAACTACACTTATAACATCTGAAGCACCTAACACAAAAAGTGCTAAGAAAGATATAACAACAGACTTTGATAGTGCAAAGACAATAGTTGATAAACCAAAGAATATTACTGCTGTAAACATAGTTTTACCAAACTTGTGTCTTAATGGCCTTCTTGCAAGATAGGCAGACATTAATAATGCACCTAAGGCAGGGGCTGATCTAAGTATACCAAGTCCAAATGAACCTATCATTAGAATACTACTTGCGTAAATTGGAAGTAAAGCTGTAGCTCCACCAAATAATACTGCGAACAAATCTAGTGATATTGCTCCGAGTACAATAGGTCTACTTTTAATAAAAAATATTCCGGCGAATAATGATTTTAAGCTGGTAGGCTCTGGCTTAAATTCTTCTTTTCTCATTGAAATTTGAGATATAAGAATGCTTGATATTAAATACAAGGCACCAGTTAAGATATATACCAAGGTTGATCCGAAGGAATAAAGTATACCACCAACAGCCGGTCCTATGATAACTGCAAATTCAGAAACAGAGGACATTAAAGCTGAAGCTCTTGGAAAAATATCTCGGCTTACAATATTGGGTAATAAAGCCTGCATTGGTGGACCTTCAAAGGAATGAGCAACAGCTACAAAGAAAATGATTATAAGAAATCTTTCTTTAGTAATCCATCCGCTGAAACTTCCAAAAGCCAGAATTAGAATAAATATACTTTGAACTATTTGGCTTATGGTTATTATTTTTCTACGATCATATCGATCTGATATATGACCAACGTAAAGTGATAACAAAAGCATTGGCAAAAATTGTACTAGACCAACTAGCCCTAAATAAAAAGCAGAATGAGTTAAAGAATACATCTGCCAGCCAACAGCAACTGTAAGCATTTGATAAGCAAAGTTAGTGGACACTCGTGCCACCATTAAAAATCTTAAAGTTTTATTGTGTAATAAAGTTGAGTCGTTATTTGAAATCATTATATTCAAAACCTTTCTATAAAGTGATTTTAGTTTAGCTCCGAGTAGAGCTTTTTCAATGTCAATTAGTATTGATTTTTATCTATTTGACAACATCTTCTATTTTTTTCATACTAAACATATCAAGATTATTCTACAACATATGTTATTAATTATCAAATTAGAGAAAAACTATTAATAGCAAGTTCAATCGTATTTCTTTCGCAAAAATCACCGAGAGTACTTGTGAAGGACGAATGAACTTGCTATCGAACTTTATTATTGTTTAAATTTAATAAACAATATGGGTTGGTACATGTTAGAAGTATTATAGTAAAATACGACTAGTTTTATAAAATAGCGACCATAAAATTGAAAAAGTAATAAAAAATATACTATTTAAATACGTTTACACTTAAAATTGTGTTATAATGTAAAGGATGGTTTGCGAATTGAAAAGGAGAGATTTAATGTCAAAAAGTTTTAAATGGATAAAAGTTATGAATAAATCAGTTGTTTTTGTAATGGCTTTAAGCATTTATTCAGGTACAGGGATTGCTTTTTCAAGTAATACAGCTAAAGCAGCAACATTAAATAAAGAACTGATTTGTTCAACAACAGCGTATACATCAGGAACTGAAAGTAAAACAGCAAGTGGAAGAATAGTAGAAAGAAATCCAAATGGGATAAGCACAGTTTCAGTTGATCCAAATGTAATTCCTTTCGGAACATATTTATATATTGAAGGTTATGGATATGCAGTAGCTGCAGATACTGGTAGTGCAATAAATGGAAACGAACTTGACTTATACTTTAGTAGTTCTAGTGAATGTTATAATTGGGGTACAAGAACTGTTAAAGCCATAGTGCTAGGGGATTCTACAAACATATAAATAACATAAATAATGTAAATGTTTAACTTGTTTTAGCAAAACAATTTAGATAATAAATATCTAAATTTTAAATTGAATAGTAGTAAAAATTTAATATAGTAGTTTTCAATTATAGTTGCAACTTGTAGTTACAATTGAATGTATGAAAAAAAGTAAAACAGTCGTAGTATACGGAAAGTTATGCTAAAACAGAAAATTGTTAAGAATGTTCAAAATTAAACACATAGATTGTCAAACAAAAAAGTATAGCCATCAATAAATTTATTACTATGTTTCATATGTAGTATATAAAGTATATGAAAAATGTAATTTTGACAGTTGTATTGATGAATAACTTTCTATTTAGATAAACTTAGACAAGCTTATCTATAGAAATAATAATGTTAAACAATTATATGGTAAAGATACAATAAATGTATTCTGCAAAGGAAGTGTTTCTTAAATGAGACACTTCTTTTTAGTTCGCATATCATGTTTGATGAGCCAGAAGGTTGAAAGAAGCCTGTATCGCCGTTATCTGGAGTGTTATGGATGCTAGCTAGTGGATAAAATGATTTTTATATTGCATATTTCCTTAAAAAACCATAAATATATGCTTATATAACTTAAATATGATATATTATATAAATATTTTATCTTTTTTCAGAAAATATATTGTATTCTGACAATTGCCATGCTATAATAAAGACAAGAAGAAAGTAATTTCTTCTAGCAATCCTAACTCAATAAAATAAACAAAATCAATTACAAAAATAAACCTTTTAAATTAACATCTTATAGCAAATGTTAATTAGATATAACCAATTGAAGGATTTGACTAGTAATAAACAAAGCGAATTATAACGCAAGTTGAAATTACTAAGTACAAATTAGCGAAAGCAGCGGAAGGTTTGATTAGTGACCAACAGGGTGAGTTAAGACGCAAGTTGATATTACTAAGACAGATTAAAGTTATTTCAATAAAGTATATCTAAAGAATGTTAGCTAATATAATTAAAACTTTATCTTAACAAATTAAAATTAATAAGAAGATTCTAATGCGATGCAAAGACAATACCAAGTGTTGCAAGAATATTAGTAAAGAAAGGGTGATAAAAATCCAAGTAGAAGATCCATTTCAGTCTAGGAAAGAGTTAGGATTTGCTTAACCACCAATTAGTTAATATAATTTGACTAATTGGTGGTTTTTTGATGCTCAATTAATTTATTTCTAGGAGGAATTTAACCATTCAAAATTAGAGTTTAAGTTAGTGGATTAATAATATATATGGAAGGGATTTACTTTGATTTTGATGAATTTATGATGTATTGTTTATATATCATAAGCTACAATTAAATTTTGATAAACCTATGCCAAAGTCAGAATTTAATGCCTTTTTAGAAAAGTAAAATAAGGCATAGACCTCATCACAAAGGTGTAGTCACTATTACATATATAAGGAGGAAAGTTTTATGAAGAATATACTTTGTTATGGTGATTCCAATACATATGGATTTAATCCTGAAAATACTCAAAGATACGATTATGATGAACGCTATACAGGAGTTTTACAAAATTTATTGGGATCAGAATATCATGTTATTGAGGAAGGGCTAAATAGCCGTACAACTGTATTAGACGATCCTTATGGCATTTTAAAAAATGGGAAAACATATTTAACTCCATGTATTGAATCACATTATCCATTAGATTTGGTCATTATAATGCTTGGAACTAATGATTTGAAAGAAAGATATCATGTGCCAGCATGTGATATAGCAAAAGGTGCTGGTATTATTGCGAAGATGGTACTTGATATTACAGCAGAAAAAAGTCTTACAAATACTCCAGCAAAAGTTTTATTAGTATCTCCATTACATATTGGCAAAACTATCGCGGAGTCTAACTTAGGTGAGAACTTTGGATATATGAGAGCCCATGAGTTTTCAAAGAAATTAGCACCTAGATATGAAGAAGTTGCAAAAAGTTTAGGAATTGAATTTATGGATGCATCTTTAATTGCTGAATCATCTGAAATTGATGCTTTACATCTTTCAGTAGATGGACATAAGGCTCTTGCTGAAGCTTTTGCAAAGCGTTGTATTCAAATATTAACTTAAAGTAATTAGTAAATAAAACTCAAACATTTTATGTCTCAGAAGTGTCACTGGTGAAAATTACGAAAGGTGACAGTCACCATCCTAAATATATGGAAATACAAGTATTATGAAATGATATATGTGATGTAACACAATGGGATTTAGAAATTAAGCTTCATAATTCTAATAGAATAAGTAAATGTGGTAGCAATGAATATGCTACGCTTTCTTAAAAAATAGAAACGACGCTATCAAATAGATTGTGTCGTTTTTTACGTGTAAGTGGAAATAAATGGTTTCCCTTTTTCTGGCATTTCAAGAAGATAGTTAATGATAAATCCTGTGAATATAAAATAAGCATATGATTAACAAGGTAAAAACTGGTCAATTTTTTAGTAGTGAGATATAATAAAGATACAGATATTTTATCTTATAAAGTTACATTATTAGAAAATGAAGTGATTAAAATGGCTTTTTTCGACAATTTAAAAATTATGACAGAATCATTTACAAAGGCTGCGACTGATATGGCAAATTCGGTTTCAACTACAGCAAGGGAACAAGGAAGTATAAATAATATAGAAAAAGAAATTGGTGTATTGAATTCAGAAATAGACACTGCATATACGCAAATAGGGAGAAGGTTTGTAGAATATGTAATAGAAAAGAAGGAAATGCCGGGAATAGATGTAAGTGATAAATTAAATATGCTGAAACCTAAAATGAGTAGAAAAACAGAACTAGAAGCAGAACGAATAGAAATACAAAAAAGATTGAAAGATATGGCATTAATACAAGAAAAGAATAGACTAGAAGATGAATTCAGAATAGAAAAAGATAAACTAGATAGAGGACGAGCTATGGATATTATTAATGAAGTAGAATATGAGCAAAAGATAAATCAATATAGAAAGAGAATAGATAATTTTGATGAAATAAAGAAAATAGAACAACAACATGAATTTGGAATAATAAGTCTACAAGAAAAAGAAATAAAAATTAATCTTATTCTAATTTCATAATTAATTAAAAATTACATATTAATGATTACATAATATTAAGGCGAATTAATTTGTAAGAAAAATAGCTTTAATTTAGAGGATAATCGAATATAGATTTAAGTATAATAAATGTCATTCAATTTGAAGACTGTTGAATGCTTTTGTTATGTGGAAAATTAATAAATATAGTATCTAAGGTTATATTAACAAGAAGTAATTATTATCATGAAAATATTATATCAAGTGTCGCAAGAATAATCGCACATGAAAGGGGTGAAGAAAATTCGAATAGAAGAACTATTTCAGTCTAGAAAAGAGTTAGGATTTGCTTAACCATCAATTAGTTAAATAATTTGACTAATTGGTGGTTTTTTGGTTATTTAGATATTTAATCTCTAACTAAAAATTTAAATTTGTTTAAACACATATGAAAAAATAAATAAAAAAACGATATAACTTATGTTTTAGCTCATATTTCGGGCAAGTACCAAGTACTTGTTAAAATTATTTACATATATTGTAAATAAATAATCTAAGATTTATAATAGTTATATTTAAATAAAGTATCCAAGCTTGTGCTCTTTTATATTATCTACAAAAAGGAGAGACGAAAAAATGAACAACAAAGAAACAACAGTAAATGTTAAAAAAAACATTTATAAGCTGACCGTTGATGAGGTTTATGATGCATTAGGAACAAGTAATCAGGGATTAACACAAGACCAAGCGGAAGAATATCAGAAAGAACAAGGGAAAAACGTTATTGATGAGAAGAAGAAAAAATCATCATTACTGATATTTCTTAGTAACTTTACCCATTTAATGGCTATTTTATTGTGGGTTGGAGGTGCCGTAGCTTTTTTCGCGGATATGCCAGAGCTCGGGATTGCGATTTGGTTAGTAAATGTTATTAATGGTGTTTTTAGTTTTTGGCAAGAACATCGTGCTAGTCAGGCAACGGATGCATTAAGAAATATGTTACCTTCATACGCACGAGTTATTCGTAATGGTGGAGAACAAAAGATTTTAGCCGAAGACCTAGTTATTGGCGATATAATTTTATTAGAAGAAGGGGATAAGATTTCTGCGGATGCTCGCTTGATTGAGTGTAGTGACTTACAAGTTGATCAATCAACACTCACTGGTGAATCCAATCCAGTCCGCAAGATAAAGGATGCTGTATTAAAAGATGACCTGACACGAGCTGAAACACCTAATTTGATTTTTGCAGGTACAAATGTTTCGGAAGGTAATGGAAAAGCCATTATCATGGAAATTGGAATGAAAACTGAATTCGGTAAAATTGCATATTTGACTCAAAGTATGGAAAAAGAAGATAGTCCATTGCAAAAAGAAATGGATAAGTTGACGAAACAAGTTTCAATTATTGCAATTACTTTTGGTGTTTTATTTTTTGTTGCAGCATTATTTTTAGTTGATCAACCTATTGCTTCTTCTTTTATTTTCGCTTTAGGAATGATTGTTGCTTTTATTCCGGAAGGCTTACTTCCAACTGTTACATTGTCACTTGCTATGGCTGTACAAAGGATGTCTAAACGAAATGCTTTAGTAAAGACACTTTCTTCTGTTGAAACATTAGGAGGTACTACCGTTATTTGTACGGATAAAACAGGCACATTAACGCAGAATGAAATGACAGTCAGTCATTTATGGCTTGCTGAAAAAGAATTTCGAGTTACCGGTGTTGGATATGGTCCTGAAGGAGATATTTTAGAAGGCACCAAAAAAGTTAAGGCGAGTGACGAGGTGGATATGAAACTCTTGTTAACAGGGGCTGCTTTATGCAGCAATGCTCGTCTATTACCACCAAGTGAAGAATCTGCACGTTATATTGTGTTAGGTGATCCAACAGAAGCTTGTTTAGGCGTTGTAGCTAAAAAATCAGGTATTAATATACAAAAGCAAGTAAAATTAACACCTCGTTTAAGGGAATTGCCATTTGAATCACGCCGTAAAAGAATGACAACAATTCATGAATTGGAACAACCTATTGATGGAACCCGACGCATTGCATATGTAAAAGGAGCTCCTAAAGAGGTGATGAAATTAAGTGAATCTATCTGTGTAAATGGAGAAGTTCGACCGATGACAGAAGAAAAACGTAAAGAAATCATGGAAGCTAATGATGGATACGCGCGTGATGGGTTACGCGTCTTAGCTGTTGCATATCGTTTGCTTCATAAAGATGATGACATTCCAACAGCTATGAGTGCTTATACTCCTGAAATTATTGAACAAGACTTAGTTTTTGTTGGTTTGATTGTTATGGCTGATCCTCCGCGTCCTGAAGTATCAGATGCAGTCGAAGAATGCCGCCGTGCTGGTATTCGTATTGTTATGATTACCGGAGATTATGGTTTAACAGCCGAAAGCATTGCAAAACGTATTGGAATTGTGAAAGGTACGAATCCTCGGGTATTATCAGGATTGGAGTTAGAAGAAATAACAGATGACCAGTTAAAGGAATATTTAAAAGATGAAATTATTTTTGCCCGTGTGGCACCAGAACAGAAATTACGAGTCGTATCTAATTTACAAGAAATGGGTGAAGTTGTTGCTGTGACAGGTGACGGTGTAAATGACGCACCGGCCCTTAAGAAAGCTGATATTGGAGTTGCTATGGGTATTGCTGGTACAGACGTAGCAAAAGAAGCAGCGGATATGATTTTGACAGATGATAATTTTGCTTCTATTGTCCATGCTATTGAAGAAGGGCGTACAGTTTATAGCAATATTCGCAAATTTCTGCTGTACATTTTAAATTCAAATGTCCCAGAAGCAATTCCTTCTGCCATGTTTCTATTTTCTAGAGGGGCTATACCATTACCTTTAACAGTTATGCAAATATTAACGATCGACTTAGGGACTGATATGCTACCCGCATTGGGACTTGGAACTGAAAAACCTGAAGAAGGAATCATGGATCAACCACCACGTAACCAAAAGGAATCATTATTAAACAAAAAGTTAGTTGTTAAAGCCTTCCTATGGTATGGTTTGTTAGGTTCTGCCACTTCAGCCATCTCTTACTTTTTTATCAATGTACACAATGGATGGCCGAGAGTCCCACTTGCAGGCGGAATTGATCCTATTTACATCAAAGCAACTGCTATGACGCTTGCAGCTATTGTATTTAGTCAAATTGGTGCAGTATTTAATTGCCGTACTGAAAAGCAGTCCCTCTTTAAAGTTGGATTATTTAGCAATAAACAAGTGAACTTTGGAATTATCTTTGAAATTTTATTGATTGCTGCCTTAGTTTACTTACCACCATTGCAATCTATTTTTCATACAGCGGCACTCGATTTATCAGATTGTTTGTTATTATGTGTTTGGCCACCGCTAATATTGCTCATTGAAGAAGCAAGAAAAGCATGGATTCGTAGAAAAGATCTTAAAAATCATCATAAAAAATTGAGAGGTGAAGTGAATGAAAGTTATTGTAGTAGGTTTAGGAAGAATGGGAATAGGATTATCACTCAATCTTATGAAAAAAGGTCATAAAGTATCCGTGATTGACTCTAATCCTGAGGCGTTTAAAGCATTAGGAAAGGACTTTACTGGATTAAAAGTTGTTGGTTTTGGTTTTGACCGGGATGTATTAAACAAAGCAAAAATTGATAAAGTAGATGCTATAGTGTCTTGTACAGTAAGTGATGAAGTCAACGCTGTCATTGCAAGAATAGCGAGAAATGTTTACCGTGTTCCCCGTGTGATTGCGCGACTTTATGATCCTAGAAAAGCGGATATTTATCACAGACTTGGAATTCAAACTATTTCAACAACGACTTGGGGAATTGAAAGAGCAATAGAAATTTTAACATATAATCAATTAGATAGTGTTTATGAAATAGGAAATGGAAATGTGAATTTGGTACGCATTGAGGCGCCATCCTTATTAGTTGGGCACATTGTAAATGACTTAACGGTCATTGGAGAAATTCATGTGGTTTCAATTTGTCGTAATAATAAAACTTTTATTCCAACCACTGGTACCATCATTGAAGCAGAAGATATTCTATATATTTCAGTCATTGCTTCTGCCACTGTCAAATTGAAATCAATGCTTGATCTAGTATAAAAAGGAGGAATTAAAATGAAAGTCATCATTATAGGTGGAGGACAAGTTGGATCCTACCTTGCCTCCTTATTATTATCCAATGGTCACGATATACGGGTAATTGAACAACATGAAAAGATCTATGATAAATTAGAAAAAGAATTTCCAAATGGAACAATAATTTTAGGAAATGGTTCAGATCCTGAAGTTCTGGAAAAAACAGGCATTTCTTCAGCTAATGTTGTGACTGCTGTTACCGGTGCAGATGAAACTAACTTAGTAGTTTCAACCCTTGCTAAAATGGAGTTTGGTGTACCGCGTGTTGTTGCCAGGGTTAATAATCCTAAAAATACCTGGTTATACAATAGTGGAATGGGTGTGGATATTGGTGTTAATCAAGCGGATATAATGGCACATTTCGTAGTCGAAGAAATGGACATGAAGGATATGTTTACTATTTTAAAACTCAATCGTGGAAATTATTCTATTGTCCAAATCAAAGTTCAACAAGACTCTAAAGCTGCAAATCAGTTGATAAAAGATTTATCCATCCCACAAGATACGGTGCTTATCGCGATTACTCGTGATGAATCTTTATTGATTCCAAAGGGAGATACGTTAATTTTAGTGGACGATGATATATTAGTACTAACAGGTGAAGTTAGCCGTAAAGAATTAAAAGAAATTTTTGATTAACCCATTTAGCTATGGATTTTAACTTTGTTGTAATAGGTGATTCCTAATATGTAAAAGTTCTGTATAAGGTTAAAAAAACTTAAATATAAAAAGAGCAACTCAACTAAGTTGCTCTTATATATGTATAAGGGGGAAAGTATTAATTCATTATTATTATGGACAAAGTATACAAGTTTTATACATAAAACATACTGATGCATTTTTAAATTTAGAAATAAGGCAAACAGTTTGTCCAAATATCCACTGAGAATTTCAAAATTTTCTGGATACAAGTTAACAATAGCAATTTTAACGCTTCGTGTTTCAGAAATATCTATGGGGAAAGTTGAAAAGTATAAGTACAAGCACCTCACAAAATATAGATTAATTAAGCCATTCTACGAGAATTTAATTCTATGATTATAGCACAACACATAAATTTTTGGAGGATTACAATAAAGAATACTTGGAATTTGATTAAATCTCAATTGGTTTAACCGCGTGTTTTTTCACGCCGTAAAAAAATATGCACAGATAATCAAAAATAAGAGGTGATAGTATTATTACTATTGGCTTTTTTTATAAGTACCATTTCTGTACTTATTGTGTTAAAATGAAAGTGTAAACGATTTAAAGGAGGGGATAATTATGAGTATTAAAAATATTTTAAGTTACTTAGGGATTACGTTATGTGTAGTTGGAATGATTTTAGGCGTTGGATTAATATTTGCAGAGAATTCCTTAGTATTAGGATGTGGAATTATAATCTCATCTGTATTTATATATGTTTTTTGTGAATGGTTAAGTCAAATGCTAGATAATTCCCAAGAACAAACAGGTTTATTAAAACAAATTAATGATAAATTAGACGAAAAATAATAATATAAGATTGATAATTTAAAAGCTAAAGGTCATAAGCACGCAAACAATAATCATAATAGCTTTAGTAATAAAAATAGATAGTAAATACAGAAGGAGTTGTTTATATAGCAACTCCTTTTATTTTGATAAAATTAACGATAGATAACAGAAATGCACATGTAAAATAGAAAAAGTTATCTAAATTTTGTACTAAGGATGTTTTATATTAATAAATTTAATGATTTTAGGGAAATATAGTTCTGTAAATGTATCAAATATATTAGGAGGTAAGAATGAGAAAATTTGTAAATTATTTTTTGATTGCATGTATGGTCGTGACAGTTCAGTTTTTTAAGGAGGATATTGTAAGAGCTACGCCTACTATGGAGATTTCCACTACTTCTATAAGTTCTGTAGAGACAAATGCGAAATTTCCTATTCCAATGCTAGTAAAATTAGATCAGATTTCACCTAATCAAATCGAAATCAGCTACGATAGAGATGTTGATATGAAATTAGGAACGAAGTCAACTAATTATTGGATTCAAGATATAATGAATGCTAAACCAAAAGGCATAGCTACTCTTGGAAAAAATGATAAGGCGAATGCTAAAAATTCACTTACGGATAGCATGGTTAAAATAGAGTCAAAGAATGGTTCAGCAAAAACATTCATATTAACTTTAAATCAAGAGATTCCTAAAGGAGCAGAGTATAAGCTGATAATTTGTTATGTGACAGTTGAAGGAGCACCAGCTTACAGTGGAGATAATGGAATGTCTAATTTCACTGGTAAATAACAGAAATTAATTTAAAAACTATGATAATATAATACCGTATTATTCAGAAGTGAATTTTACGGTGTTTTTACGTCAAAACTCTAAAAACAGTTGGAGGGATTAAATTTTTTAAAAGTATTATTATTTTTGAAATAGCAGTAGAATGCACATGTTTTTTTTGAAAAAACTTAAGCTCGGACAGTATTGTTTTTAAGTAAAATATACTAATTATACAATTAGGTACCAAGGAGAACCAAATCTGGATGTATAAGGTTATCCTTTTTCTGTTATTTCAAGAAGGCTGTTAATAATAAACACTGTAAATATAAAAAATGTATAAATAATGAAGAAAAATACGAAAGACTGTTAAAAAAATATGTTATATTTATTTTACAATAGTAACTTATTACAAATAACAAGAATTGGAGAAAAGGATTATTTTATTTATATGAAAAGAAAATATTAAAACTTTTAGAAATGATTAGAATGTATTATTAATGAGGAGATAAAAGTTATGACTAATACAGGTTTTTCAAAAGCAACTATAAAAAGAGAGTATACCAATCAACGAACAATAAAGGCAGGCAAAAAATATAGACATTTTAAAGGAAAAGAATATCTTGTGTTACATTTAGCTAAACATTCTGAAAACCTTGAAGACTTAGTAATTTATCAGGCCCTTTACGGAGAAAGAGGCATATGGGTAAGGTCAGGGGTGATGTTTTTAGAACAAGTGGAGGTTAATGGTAAAATGATTAATAGATTTGAAGAAATGGAGGATTAGAATTATGCAACGGCGACAGTAAATATCGTGTTTAATTAACTATTAGGAGGAAAGAATGAATAACATAAAAGGATTAGTATTTGACATGGATGGGGTCATATTTGATACAGAAAAAGTATATTTACATACATGGACAAAAGTATTTCATCAGCATGGATATGAAATGAGCAAAGATGTTTATATATCAGTAATGGGAACAGGCCGGGAAAATGTTAAAAAAGTTTTCTTAGAAACATTTGGACAGGATTTACCAATAGAAGAAATGTATAAAGAAAAAGATGAACAATTATTAAAGGTTGTAAGAAAAGGACAAGTACCTCTAAAATTAGGTGTTAAGGAATTATTAAGTGCTGCAAGACAAAATGGATATAAGATAGCTTTAGCTACTTCATCTAGGAGAGAAAGATTAGACATACAATTAAAAACTAAGAATATGGAAGAGTATTTTGATGTTATAGTTTGTGGTGATGATATATCTAAAGGGAAACCTGATCCGGAAATATTTTTAAAGGCATGTTATAAACTAAAGTTAAAACCTGAAAATTGTATTGTAATTGAAGATTCTCCAGCGGGCATAGAGGGAGCATATAATGGAAAATTTATAGGATTTCATGTTGAAGATTTAAAAAAAGCAGATGATAAAATATTAAAATATTGCCATAAATGCTTTAAGAACTTATTAGAAATTAAAGAATATTTAAATTTGTAAAATTAAAAAGAAGCAGAAAAATAGGGACAATAATAGAAAGACATAATGTTATTAAGGAAATTGAAAGTTCTATAAATAGTTTGTTTTCGCAACCTATTGCAAAGTCAAATAAGAGCAATGATAAAGAAACTAATCAGAAGATTAACAATGTTAATGTTAGAACTGTTCTTCATGATGATTCGCCATGGGAAAATTATATAAAAGATAAAACCGAAATTATAATTGAAAATCATCAAAGATATGTACAAATTAGAAGTGAAAAAGGGTATAGTGAGTATATATCTACACAGGCAATACATGAACTATTAATTTTATTTAGACGTATAGAGAAACTTTATAAAGATTCAAAAATAAAACCCATAGATTTAGCAGATATGTGGAGGGAAATTTTACCAATTGGTACATCAGGACAACTTGAATTTTGTAAATCATATTTAGGAAAGAGTGATATAAAATCTATTATATTTGTATTATTTAATATTGTTTTAGCTTGTGAAAAATATGAAATAGATAATGCATTAAAATATTTTGTAAATGATTTTTTAAAGAATAAAACAATGAAAAGATTGTATTCTAAAAATAATAGGTATACTTTTAAAGAGAAATTAAAAATTAAGAAATTTTTTAGAATTTTAGAAAAATATGAATAATAGTAACTTCAATACTTCGTGTCTCAGAAGTTTCCCGGGGAAATATAAATTTCAAAGTATAAGCACTCCGCTAAATGTAGATTTAGTGGAGTTTTTGTTTAAGTATATAAAGAAAGGGTGAAAAGAATCCAAATAGAAGATCCATTTCAGTCTAGAAAAGAGTTAGGATTTGCTTAACCACCAATGAGTTAATATAATTTGACTAATTGGTGGTTTTTGTTGTTTAGATATTTAACTTCTATTACATGTATTCTTCTCCTAATTTATTGGCTGTTAAAATAGCAGCGTAAACATCTTCTGGAGTAATTTCAAATGGCATATTATGTGCAGTATCTTCTTTTGAAGTTGCAGCTTTTGCTACTTTCATAATTTCTTTTGGTTTAATTTCATTTATACCTAATTGCTTTAAAGTAGTTGGAAGACCAACAATAGTACAGAAATATAATACTTCTTCGATTTCTTCCATTGGTGCATTTTCGAGTACTAATTGAGCTAATGTACCAAATGCAACTTTTTCACCATGGTACATATGATGACAAGCCGGTAAGACAGTAAAACCATTATGAATAGCATGAGCAGTTGCAATACCACCACTC